>Ga0075163_10002247_pt1 | contig 26010 bp, 15 predicted proteins | sample JI1023141ADNA_FD_71478 | JGI IMG/M metagenome (GOLD analysis project Ga0075163, IMG submission 71478) | Wastewater effluent complex algal communities from Wisconsin, to seasonally profile nutrient transformation and Carbon sequestration -... | ecosystem: Engineered > WWTP > Effluent > Algae...
GCTGATCGACGGGAAGCGCACCGACAACCTCGACGTGATCGTCTCGACCCGCCCGATCTACTGGACCGACAGCGCTTTCTATCCGCTCGAGATCGTGCGCGGCCTCGTGCGTGGCCGCAGCATCAACGCGATCCAGGCGGCGCTGTGCGCCCAGGCCGGCGCGACCGAACGCGGCCTCGGCGAGGTCAAGGCCGGCGACGCGTTCATCGGCGACGGCTTCGGTGACAACGCCCCGGGCTGGCGAGCTTGACCCGGCGACTATCAGCGCGTCATCGAGCGTAGAACGGGCCGCCGAGGTCGGACGCGCGACGGGTCGTTCGAGCCTCGGGGCCGGCGGGCGCACCGCTTCCGCGGTTGCGGCGGAGATGCCAACATCGCGGCGATCGGAGGTGGGCGATGGAAGGTGGATCCAGGGGGGTCATGAAGGCGCTCGGGCTCGTCGTCGCGCTCGCGGCGTGCGGCGACGATGCGGCCGCGACGGGCGGAGGCAGCGGCAGCAGCAGCAGCGGTGGCGGCGGCAGTACGACGGTCGAGCCGACGAGCTCGAGCGCGCCGACGACCAGCGACGGCTCGACGGACGGCGGCGATACGGGCGAGTCGGCGAGCGCCACGATGGCGCACACGACGACCGACGACCCGACGACCGGGGAGCCGACGACCGGGGCGGCGCCTTTCTGCGGCGACGGTGAGGTCGACGTCGGCGAGGCCTGCGACGACGGCAACGCCGACGACAGCGACACGTGCACGCAGGCGTGTCAGCTCGCGAGCTGCGGCGACGCGATCGTCGGGCCGGGCGAGGGCTGCGACGACGGCGATGGCGACGACGGCGACGAGTGCACCAACGCCTGCGCGCTGGCCAAGTGTGGGGACGGGGTGGTCCAGGTCGGGGTCGAGGCGTGCGACGACGGCAACGACGACGACAGCGACACGTGCACGCAGGCGTGCGCGGCGGCGAAGTGCGGCGACGGGCTGCTCGGGCCGGGCGAGGCGTGCGACGACGGCAACCAGGTCGACGACGACGAGTGCACCAACGCCTGCGCCTCGCCGAGCTGCGGGGACGGGGTGGTCCAGCAGGGCGTCGAGGCGTGCGACGACGGCGACGACGACAACAGCGACGCGTGCCTCAACACCTGCATCCTCGCCGAGTGCGGGGACGGGGTGGTCGAGGTCGGGGTCGAGGAGTGCGACGACGCCAACGACGACGACCTCGACGCCTGTTCGGACGCCTGCCTGGCGGCGAGCTGCGACGACGGGATCCAGAACGGCGACGAGACCGATCTCGACTGCGGCGGCGACTGTCCCAAGTGCGAGCTCGGGGCGGCCTGCGCCGACGACGACGACTGCGACGGGGTGACCTGCCTGGAGGGCGCCTGCATCGACGTTCGCAGCTGCAAGACGATCCACGCCAGCGACGGCGAGCTCCCCGACGGCGTGTACCCGCTCGATCCGGACGGCCAGGGGCCGGGCGCCGGCTTCGATGCCTACTGCGACATGAGCACGGACGGCGGCGGCTGGACCCTGGTCGCGCGTATCAACGGCGCCGACGCGCAGAGCCTGCTCTACGACGTGTGGACGGCGGGCGCGACGGTCGGCGACGTCGGCGACTTCAGCCTGGTCGCCGGCGGCGACGTGCTGTACCCGGCGCACACGGCGGTGATCGCCGACGAGCTGATGTTCCTCGACGCGACGACGCCCTGCGGCGAGGAGCACCGCCTGGCCCAGACCGCGGCGATCATGGGCGGCGCGTCGCTGGCGGCCTACCTCGGCGGCATCGCGCCGCTGAACGTGACCTACCTGAACGCCGACCCGGCGCTCGGAGCCAACGTGTCGGTCGCGGCCTTCATCAACACCGGGTGCACCCAGCCGTTCTTCGGCACCGCCAACAAGTTCCCGATGAACAAGTTCGGCGTCAACATCTCGATGACGACGCACAACCCCGACGCGTTCATGCGCTTCACGACCTCGCCGAACGACTGGGATGTCGGCATCGCCAGCAAGAAGCAGCCCGACCTGTCGTACCAGTGCGGTGACCTCGACCCGTTCGGCGACAAGCACACGGGCTGGCCGGGGCACATCGTCACGACCTTCGTGCGTTGAGCGCGCGAAGGGCCGCGGGGGAAGCCCCGCGCGGCCCTTCGCGGCGTTCTTTCCCGGTGACACGACGCCGGGGGCCGCCGAGGAGCCGGGGTCGGTCGTCCGCGACCTGCAGGTCGGCCCCTGACACCGCGAATTCGCCCGCTCGCCGCGCTTGTCATCCCGGCCCGACGCATGGACGATCGTCGCCCATGACGCCCCACCGCGGCGAAGCGGGCGCCACGACCGCGGAAGTGCCCGTCGACGGACCGACCCTCGACGGCCGTGCCCTCGTCGACACCGCGGCTCCCGACATCCCGCCGGCCCGCGTCGACGACGAACCGCCCGCGATCGGCCGCTACCGCGTCCGCCGTCGCCTCGGCGCCGGGGCCATGGGCGTCGTCTACGCCGCCTACGACGAGGCCCTCGACCGCGAGGTCGCCGTCAAGCTGCTGCACGGCGACGCCGACCACCCGCGCCGCGATGAACGCCTGCTGCGCGAGGCCCAGGCCATGGCCAAGCTGTCGCACCCGAACGTCGCCCAGGTCTACGAGGCCGGCATCCACGACGGCGAGGTGTTCATCGCCATGGAGCTGATCCACGGGACCACCCTGCGCCGCTGGCTCGACGCCGCCGCGCGCCCGTGGGCCGCGATCGTCGAGCGGTTCGTCGCCGCCGGCCGCGGCCTGCAGGCCGCGCACGCCGCCGGCGTCGTCCACCGCGACTTCAAACCCGACAACGTGCTCGTCGGCGACGACGGCCGCGTCGTCGTCGTCGACTTCGGCGTCGCCCGCCTCGGCCGCAACCTCCGCCTCGCCCGCGGCCCCGACTCCACCGACCGTCCGCTCGGCGACAGCGCCGACGGCACCGTCGTCGGCACGCCCGCGTACATGTCCCCGGAGCAGTGGCTCGGCGGGCCGGTCGACCCGCGCAGCGACCAGTTCTCGCTGTGCGCCGCGCTGTTCGAGGCGCTCCACCGCCGCCGGCCGTTCGCCGGCGACACCGCCGTCGAGCTCGCGCGCAACGTCCTGTCCGGCACGCTCGTCGCGCCGCCGCGGCCGCGCCGGGCCCCGCGCTGGCTCGATCGGCCGATCGCCCGCGGCCTGTCCGTCCACCCCGACCGCCGCTTCCCGACGATCGACGCCCTGCTCGCCGAGCTCACCCGCGAGCGCCAGCGCCGCCGCCGGCGGTGGCTGCTCGCGCTCGCCGGCATCGCGCTCGCCGGCGGCCTCGGCTTCGCCGCCTCCGCGCTGCGCCACGGCGACCCGTGCGCCAGCGCCGGCGACCGCGTCCACGCCGTGTGGAGCCCCGCGCGCCGCCAGGCCCTCGCCCGGTCCTTCGCCGCCGGCCCCGACTGGATCGCCGCCGCCTGGTCGCGCGTCGACGGCCACCTCGGCGCCTACGCCGACGCCTGGGACCACGCCGCCCGCGACGCGTGCGCGGCCACCCGCGTGCGCGGCGAGGCCTCCGAGGAGCTGCTCGACCAGCGCGGCGCCTGCCTCAGCACCCGCCTGCGGGCCCTCGACGCCGCCGCCGCGACCTTCGAACACGAGGCGCAGGCCGCCCTCGACCGCGCCGACGACGTCCTCGTCACGCTCCCGCCGATCGACCCGTGCGCCGACGCCGACTACGTGCGGGCCCGCGTCCCGCCGCCGGCCTCGCCGGCGGTCGCCGAGGCCGTCGAGCGCGTGCGCGACCGCCTCGCCGCGGTCCGCTCCGCGATCGACACCGGCGACCCGCGGCGCCACCTCGGCGAGCTGGTCGCCCTCACCCGCGCCGCCGGGGACCTCGCCTACGCCCCCGCGCTCGCCGAGGCCGCGGCGCTGCACGGCCTCGTCCTCCAGCGCCTCGCCGACCCCGCCGCGACCGAGGTCCTCGGCCGCGCCTACCGCACCGCCGGCGCCAGCGGCCACGACGAGGTCGCCCTCGACGTCGCCCTCCAGCTGCTCCACACCGCCCCCGCCGACGCCGCCGACGCCTGGTCGGCCGTCGCCGAGGCGCTGCTCGACCGCCTGCACGTCGCCGACCTCGTGCGCGCCCGCTTCCACTACGCGCGCCTGATGAGCGTCTGCGGCGACGGCGTCTGCGACGTCCCGATCGACCCGCTGATCGCCGCGATCGACCGCCACCGCCGCGAGGCCGGCGACGACAGCCCCGTGCTCGCCAAGCTCATGCTCGAGCTCGCCAATATCCACATGCTGGCGCGCGACAGCCCCGCGGCCGAGCGCGCCTACGTCGACGCCCTCGCCCGCCTCGAGCGCCTGCTCGGCCCGACGCACCCGCGCCTCCTCCTGAGCCTCGGCAACCTCGCCCGCCTCGCCCTCGACCGCGACGACCTCGCCGCCGCCGCCGCCCACCTCGCACGCATGCGGGCGATCCTCGGCGACGACTACTCGCCCTCGCACCCCTTCGTCCTCGGCCTGCGCCGCCTCGAGGCCGACCTCGCCTGGGCGGCCGGCACCCCCGAGCGGGCCGCCGACAACCTCCTCCGCGCCGTCGAGGCCGCCGAGCCCTCGCCGCTGCTCGCCCACCCCCGCGTCCGCCTGGCGATGATGCAGCGCGCGCTCGGCCGCCGCGCCGAGGCCCTCGAGGGCCTCCGCCGCTCCGGCGCGCTCGAGACGGCCGCGATCTCGCTCCGCCTCGACGCCCTCGCCCAGGCCGCCCTCCTCGCCGCCGAGCTCGGCGATCTCGCCGGCGCCCGCATGCACCTGGCCGCCGCCCGCGCGCTCCCCGAGCCGACCGGCCTGCTCGCGCGCTGGTACCTCGACCTCGCCGAGGCCCGCCTCACCGCCGCCGACGGCGACCGCCCCGGCGCCGTCGCTCGCCTCGAGACCCTCCTCGCCGCCGACCTCGCCCCTGGCATCCGCGGCGACGTCGCGGCGGCCCTCGCCCACATCGTCGCCGCCGACGACCCCGCCCACGCCCGCAGGCTCACCGCCGCGGCCGACGCCGCGTACGCCGCGGCCGGACCCAGCTACGCCCACCTCCGCCGCGAGCTCGCCGCCCGGCCGTGAGCGCCCGCTTCATCGCCGCGGCACACGGCCGCGTCCGCGTCCGCGCGAGCGCGGCAGGCCGCCCGCGACCGTCATCCATCACCGACCGCTGAGCTCGAGTGAAGGGCGGGGGCCGACAGCCAGGGCTCGCTGCGCGCGGCCGATCTGATGCAGCAGATCGTCGGCTCGCGGGCTGCCGACGTGGACGACCCGGCGCTTGCCACGAGCGTCGCGCCAGATCATTCGAACCGCGCGACCGCCGTCGCCCGGCATGTTGATGACCACCTCACCCGCGAGCGAGCGCTTGATGCTCCAGCGGCCGATGCGGCGCCAGTCGTACTGGACGAGCTCGGCCTGCTCGATGCCGGCGATCGGGATCTTGGGACCGAACAGGCCGTACTGGATGTTGACGTGCTGCTCCGAGACGCTGACGCGCAGGACCGCGGACACGAGCCACGCCAGCGCGAGCAACGGCACGCCGACGGCGACCCCGACCGCGCCCCCGACGACGCCCCCGACCGCGAACGCCGCGCCGAACGCGGCCACCATCGCGGCGAAGAAGATCGCGTGGAGCTGCCACGGCGCGCTGTGTTTGTGCCTGTAGAGCACGACGCCCTCGGCGGCCATGTAGCGCTGCTCGTAGAGGTCGGGCGGCCGCGTCGGATCGACGGGCACCAGCGAAGCGGACTCATCGGCCATCACGGGCTCCTTGGTACACACGTCTCTGGCGCCCAGCAGGCGGTGTGCCAGCCAGTTTCCCTTGCATATCCGGGGCACCGATCAAGAGCTGTTGTCACAATGGCGCGCCCCGGCGCCGACGCGTGATGTCCTGTCATCACGACCCACAGCATCTCGGGGGCGACGGTGCCGGCGCGCCCTGGCCGGGGGGATTCGTGAAGCTCCGCGAGGACATCACGACCATGACGTGAGGCCGTGCATTCCTTGCACCAGCTCGCAATTCGTGCATCCAGTTGTCCGGGCATCCGATTCATCGGGGCATGTTTGTTGGCGAAGCGCGCCGCCGGAGATGGCATGAGCCTTGCCTTCCGTTTTGCTCATGAAGAAGCACATCCTGGGAGTCATTTGTTTCTCTCTCGGCGTCATGATGAGTGGCTGTGGTGGCCGCTCTGAGCAGGTTCCTCCGCAGATCGAAGCCCGCCTCGCGTATAAGGTGGTCACGACCGAAAGGTCTACCGCGTCTATCTGCGGGACCAAGTGCAAGCAGAAGCTCACGACCTGTTGGGATGGCTGCAAGAACAGCTCCGGCGACACGACATCCGCGGGTACGTGCGTCGACAAGTGCGCCAGCGCGTTCGATACTTGCCGCGGCGCCTGCTCGGAGTGTGTCATCGACGCCGAATGTGGGGCCAGGGGCAAGTGCTACGAGCATCGCTGCTTGCTGCACTGTCAAAAGACCACCGAATGCCTGTCGGGTGAGGTTTGTACCCCGCAGGGATTCTGCTCGGCGGCGTAATAATCCGGGGCGCTCGGCGCCACGCTCACCCGCGCCGCAAATTGTCACCTGGCAAATGTCGACCATGCAATCCCCCCGAACACAGGTCACAGGCCGAAGGAGCCCCTCCGCCGCTGTCCCCCGCCGCGCATCGCGGACGCTGTCTGGCCGCGCCATGGGGGCGGCTCTGGCGCTCTTATGCCTCCTGCGTCCATCGACCGCCCAGTCCAAACGCGTGAGGCCGACCGTCACGGATGTCCCCCCCTGGCAGGACTGGCGCTACAAGAAGCATAGTGTTTATGGGGAGTTCGCCGGACCCGCTCTCCTCTTGAGCTTCAACTATGAACGAATCTTGCGGTCCGTCGCTCTTCGCGCCGGCGCAGGCCTCGGTCCGGGGGGCGGCGACAAGGCGATCCAACTAACGCTCCCCTTGACCGTCAGCTACCTGAGCAGCCTATTCGTGAAGCGGAACAATTTCCGATGGGAGATCGGCCTGGGGCCCGTCCTGGCCTGGAACTCCGCCTCCGACAAGCATATCCTGGCATACGGACCCGGGCTCGGCATCGCCGGAACCGCCATCCTCGGGTTCAGACTGCTCTTCAAGGGGAGCGGGATGCTTCGCCTCGCCTACGCCCCGATCCTCGGTCTCCATGGGTTCATGCCGCTCTGGGGGGGACTCGCCCTCGGCGGAACATTCGGCGGGCCGTCCGAGCCCGATCAATGTCACGCAGTCGACACCTGTGCGAACGGAAAGTGTTCCTACAAGCCCAGGCCTGACGACACCCGTTGCGACGACGGGAACCTCTGTACCTCGCAGGACAGGTGCCGGGCGGGGATATGCTCCGGCCAGCCCGTGACCTGCGGCGGTGAGTCGGAGTGCCGGTACGCCGCAAAGTGCGACCCCTCGCGCGGGTGCTGGTCGAGCCCGAAACCGGACGGCCTGGCGTGCACCGACACGAACGCCTGCACGCATGATGACGCGTGCCGGGCGGGCGTCTGCCTCGGCGACCCGGTGACGTGCGCCGCGGGCGATCAGTGCCATGACGCGGGACGGTGCGACCCCGCCTCCGGTTGTTCGGCCCCGCAGGCCAGGCCGGACGGCACGGCGTGCAACGATGCTCATCCTTGCACCCTGACGGATACTTGCCAGCAAGGCCAGTGCACCGGAGCTGACCCTACTTCGAACTCCGAAGCATGCCTCTCCGATCTGGCCCAGCGGTTCCGGCCGTACCTGAAATTCTCGGTAGACCAGGGGGATCCGGAGCCCCATCGGCCGTCCTCGTGGCGTCGTCTGTATGAACGTTCGTACATACAGATCCACCGCGACGGGTGGTCGAAGGCCACGGACGACGCGATGCAGACCCTGCGCTTCGCGAACGTCGGCGAGAAGGACGGGTGCACGGATGATGTCCGCCTGAAATTTGACGCCGGGGCCGACCTCAGCGGTGAACCGTGGGAAGCCGTGGCCGGGAGCGGGCACGGGATCTACGCCCACGTCAACCAATTCCGCGGTGGGAAATATTTGGTCGAGTACTGGATGCTCTATCCATACAACAGGATCAACGGGGACTGTGGAGCCGACTGTGGATGGTGGCAGTGGTTCACCAACACTGACCATTGCGTACTCGTGGAGCTCTGCGAAAAAGTCCTGGGAGAGCTCAACCACGAGTACGACCTGACCAACATGGCGGTCGTATACGACGCGCTCGAGAACCGGGTCGAGCGCGTGACGTTCTCACAGCACGGTTGCACGCTGCAGGAGTTCGGCATCCCGTCCTCGTCCCAGGGGCGGACCGAGATCAACTTCCTCCGGGACAGGGGCATCCCGGACAACGGCATCAATGGCGGGCCCGTGAGCACGGACGTGCAGGAGATCGCTCCTGTCTATACGAGCATGCTCGACGAATGCGATCCCATGTATGGATTCGTGGCGCCTCCCCAGGTGCTGTACATGGTCAAAGATCCGGAGACCGGCCGATATGACCATCCGGTCGTATTCGTCGAATGGGGGACCCATGAGAACTGGCCGAATCGGGGGGGGAGGTTCTTGCTCGTCCCCGGTCACGGCGGCGACGGACCGTCGTTCTTGCCCGATACGGTCCCGCTTCTGAGCCCCGATTCGAAGCCGGATCAACCCTTCGTGCTGTTCGGCGGAAAATACGGGGATCCGGCCGGTATCATGAGGCATCGCGGGTGGTACCATAATGCTGGAGAGATCTATTTACCTTGCAGCTTCGTCGATCACCCCGACCCCTACGCGCGACCGCCCTTCTCACGGTTCTTGGTGGGAGGGCGCTCGCCCTCCGTGCTCACGACAGGGCTGCTCACCGTCACCGGGACGACCACCGCCTCGACCTCGAGCCTCTCCCCGGCGGAGGTCAAGAGCCTCAACGTCTGGATCGAAGCGTCGCGGGCGGCCGTGAGCGCCCCGGCCGCGGCCGCGACCTGCGAGCGGGCCTTCGCGGACGTCTCGACCTTCGCCGGGGTGATCCAGAAGCGCGCAATCGAGGGCCGGCTCTCGTACGCCGTGCCGAAGGCCCCCGACCACAGGCAATTCCTCGCGACCTGTACGAGGCTGTCGGCCGCTGCCCAGCGGTGCTTGACGATCACGTACGCCCGGTCGCATCAAGACGAGTGCGTCGGGCTCAGAAAGCAGCTGACGCCGGAGACGGCCGAGCAGCTGCGTGCGCTGGTGAAATGAGCGACTACTCCTGGCCAGGAGAATGAAGTCGAGATGCCGGCGGCGCTCCTTTCTCCACCGGGCGCTCAACGGTTCGAGATGTCGGCGTTCGGGTGCGGGTCGGTGAACGGCGGCGCGCCCGCGGTCGTCCAGGAGGCCGGCGATCGCCGCGCCGGATCCCGCCCGGCGGTCGACGAAGCGCACCCCGGCGCACGATGGCGGCCGGTCGTCTTCCAGGGCACAGCCGTGGGGCAGCGGCGCCAATGCCCATCGCGTCGCTGCCGTCCCGGGCGCGTCAACGAGGACACCGCGCGCTTGGATCCACGATGGGCGCCGCACGGCGAGGACGGGCCGGAGTTGCCGCGCGGCGAGCTGGTCGGCCGCCACGTCGTACTGCGGCGGCTGGGCGCCGGCGGCATGGGCGTCGTATACGCGGCCTACGACCCCGAGCTCGACCGCAAGGTCGCCCTGAAGCTGCTGCTCGCGCAGCGCGGCGGGTCCGCCGACGAGCAGGCCCGGTTGCTGCGCGAGGCGAAGGCGACGGCGCAGCTCGCCCACCCGAACGTCGTCGCGGTCCACGATGTCGGCACGGTCGACGGGCGCGTGTGGATGGCGATGGAGTTCGTCGCCGGCGAGACGCGGAGGGGATGGCTCGCGGCGGCGCGCCGGAGCTGGCGGGAGGTCCTGGCGCGGTTCCTCGCCGCCGGCGAGGGCCTGCGGGCGGCGCACGCGGCCGGGCTCGTCCACCGCGACTTTAACCCCGGACAACGTGATGGTCGGACCCGGCGAGCGCGTCCGCGTGATGGACTTCGGGCTCGCCCGCGTCGAGGCCCGGCGACGACGATCCGACGATCGACGACCTGCGCGACGCCGGCCGGCACGCGTCGACCTGAGCCGCGCCGGGGCGATCGCCGGGACCCCGCACTCTCGACTCGGCGTGGCGTGATCCGGGGGGCGCGTGGTGTCACAGGGTGGTGGGCAGCGGGAAGCGGACGAGCACGCCGGGGGCGATGTATTTCACGGGGGTGAAGTAGAGGTATCCGCCGGGGCTGACGGCGACGCGGCCCTTGCCGGGCATCTTTTCGAAACTGGCGATGTCGCCGGTGAACGGGTCGAAGCTGACGATCTCGAGGGTGGAGAGGCCGGCGTAGACGCGGCCGGTGAAGCCGTCGTGGCTGAAGCCGGTGATGTCGGCGCCGAGGTCGGTGACGAGCTCGCTCTGCTTGGTCAGGACGTTGAAGCGGTGGACCTCGCCGCCGATCAGGCCGACGACGAGGTGCACCGGGCTGACCGGCGCGGCGGCGGTGACACGCTCGGCGAAGCTGAACTCGACGGCGGTCTCGGCCTTCTCCAGGTCGGCGCTGTTGAAGTCGCCGTTCATGGTGCTGTTGCCGACGTAGAGCACGCGGTCGACGCCCCAGGTCAGGCCCTGCGGGCCGGCGTCGGCGACGACCTCGCCGAACGGGCCGGTGCCCTGGGTGACCTTGGCGACGATGACGAGCGGGAGCGGGGTGACGGGGTCCTCCTCGACGAGGCGGGCGACGCCCTGCGGCGGGTCGACGGCGCAGCCGCAGTTGGCGCAGCAGGTGTAGGTCAGGGCGACCTCGCCGAGGCCCTCGATCTTCGTCGGCGGCGGCGGGCGGTCGGCGAGCGGGAACGGGATCGTCAGCTGCGGGATCGTCAGGCTGCGCAGGACCTTGACCTCGCCCATGTCGAGGTTCGAGACGCCGGGCCACTCGGTGAGCGTGCCGTCGGGCTGCAGGCGCCGCAGGTAGTCGGTGCCGCTGCGCAGCGTGACCATCCACGCGGTGCAGTCGTCGGCGAAGTCGAGCGCGGTGATCTCGGTGGAAAACGGGCCGTTGAGCAGCGCGAGGTCGGGGTCGTCACACGGCTCGGGGCGCTCGCAGCCGCACAGGGCGCCCCAGCAGGCGCCGCCGGCGGTGCAGGCGACGTCGACGCAGGGCGCGATCGGGAGGCACGCGCCGGCGCCGTCGCAGACCGTGCCGGGGCCGCAGCTGTTCGCGCCGCACGCGATCGAGGGTCCGGCGAGCAGGCAGGCGTCGGCGGGGTCCTTGCACTGGCCGGCGATCACGTCGCAGACCTGCGCGGGGCCGCAGGGGTCGGGGTCCTGGCCCTGACAGCTGGTGACGCACTGGCCGAGGACGCACTGCTGGTTGGGGTCGTCGCAGTCGACGCACGGCGCCTCGCCGGCGGTGGTCGCGTCGGTGGTCGCGTCGGTGGTCGCGTCGGTGGTCGTCGCGGTGATGGGGCCGGTGGTGTCGGTGGTGGCGGCGGTGGTCGGCTCGGTGATCGTGACCGTGGCGGTGGCGTCGTCGCTGGCGCCGCCGGTCGGCGGGGTCGCGGACGTTGCGGTGTCGGTGACCGGCGGGGCCGCGGTCGGATCGTCGGTCGCGGCCGGGCCCGTGGTGTCGGCGGCGGTCTGCGTCGGGTCGGGGCGGGCACCGTCGTCGCCGCAGGCGAGCAGCAGGGCGGACGCGAGGGCGGGCGGGCAGAGCGTGCGGGTCATCGTCACCTCGGGCGCTCGAGGCTACCCCGTCAGCGCGGGCGGAGGCGGGCGGCGGCCTGCGCGAGGGCGGTCCAGTCGTCGGCGGCGAACAGGGCCGCGAGGCCGGGGTCGAGGCGCAATTGCTCGAGGGCGATCGTGGCGTCGTCGTGCGCGGCGAGGTCGACCAGGGCCCAGCGGCGCGCCGCGTCGACGTCGCCGAGCGCGGCGGCGACGTGGACGAGGTCGAAGGTGACGTCGGTGCGGATGCGCTCGCGCTCCGGCGCGGGCAGGTGGTCGAGCAGCGCCCACACGGCCTCGAGGTCGGCGCGCGCGAGCTCGTGGTGGCCGGCCAGGCCCCACACGCGGCTGCGGACCAGCAGCATGTACAGGTGGCTGACCCGCGCCCGCTCGTCGGCGCCGGCGGGCGGCGCTGGCCCGAGGTCGGCGAGGTCGGCGAGCGCGTCCTCGATCAGCTCCGGGCGCTTCCGGAACTGCATGAGGAGCCGGGTGTAGCGGATGTCGCGGTAGATCGGGCCGAGGCCGGCGCGGGCGGCCGCGAGCAGGCTGCCGCGCTCGCGCTGCAGGAGCTGGGCGAGGTGCGGGAAGACCGGGCTGGTCAGCGGGTCGGGGCCGAGCGCGTGGCGCAGCGCGGCCGTGGCGGCGTCGTGGCGGCCGAGGCGGGCGAGCAGGTCGGCGCGCCACAGCGCGGGCGGGGTCAGGGCCGGCGGCTCGCCGAGGGCGCCCAGGCCGGCGACGAGCTCGTTCTCGGCGATCTTGCGCGCTGCGCCGTCCCACGGGCCCGGGGCGGCGGGGAAGCCCCGGCGCAGGCCGACGACGTCGATCGCGGCGACGCGCAGCTCACCGGCGAGCTCGGACACGAGGTTGTCGGCGCGCAGGACGAGGTGCATCGGGCCGGGCGGGCCGGGCTCGGCGAGCGTCAGGGCGCGGCGCTCGGTCGGGCGGCCCGGGACCTCGAGGGTGTAGATCGCGGCGCCGAGGCCGGGGTACACGGTCATGTCGACGCGCAGGCGCAGGCCCTGGGCGTCGGGGAGCGCGGCGTGCTGCTGGCCCTGCGCGGCCGGGAGGTCGAGCTTGGTGGTGACGGCGGGGGTCTCGGAGGCGCCCTCGCTGCGCAGGCGCAGGCCGAGCCACTGCGCGTCGGCGCCGGGGCGCGCGAGGCCGATCTGGAGCTCGTTGCCCCACTCGAGGCGCGCGACCTCGACGCTGACGCCGAGGCCGACGGTGCCGCCGTCCCACAGCAGCGGGAGCTCGGCGACGGTCGGCTCGGGGGATGTCCGAAAGGACAGGTCGCCGGTGCCCGGCGCGCGGGCCATCGCCAGCGGGTCGTGGATCTGCCAGCCGGGGTCGAGCGGTCGGTCGAAGCGCAGGTGCAGCTCGGGGCGCGGGCCGGTGGCGTCCTGCAGGCGCGCGCGCTCGGCCTCGGCCTCGGCGCGCGCGGCCGGGGCGAGGTCGGGGAGGCCGAGGCGCGCGGCGACCAGCGCCTCGGCGGCCACGAACTCGCCGAGCGCCCGGCGCGAGCGCTCGGCGCCCGCGAGCGCGAGGTCGGCGAGGTCGGGGCGGTCGGCGGCGGCGAGGAACAGCGGCGCGGCGTCGGCGTGCGCGCCGGCGGCGGCGTGGAGCTCGGCGGCCCGCAGCAACATGTCCTCGCGGACATGTCCCGAGAGACCGGCGAGCGCGGCGAGCTCGGCGGCGCTGCGGGCGTGGAGGCCGATCGCGGCGAGCTCCTCGGCGTGGGCCCACGCGGCGGCGATCGCCGGGTCGGCGGGGGCGACGGCGGGCGGCCGGGCGGCGACGGGCGCGACGGGGAGCGCGGGGAGGCGGTCGTCGCCGACGCCGAGGGTGAAGTAGGCGGGGTCGGCCGGGGTGAACGCGAGCAGCTCGACCTGCGGGTCGGCGTCGAGCTGGGCGAGCGCGACGGGCTGGAGCTCGCGGACGATCAGGGGCTCGAGGAAGCGGTCGGCGGCGCGGACGATCAGCGCGGTGTGCTGGTCGAAGCCGGAGACGAGGTCGTCCTGGCCGTCGCCGTCGAGGTCGCCGACGTGCAGCCAGCGCAGCGGGCGGGGCGGGGCGTCGGGCGGGCGCGCCGGGAGGTGCTGACGGACCTCGAGCTGGTCGCCGCGCAGGGCGAGGACGTAGAGGCCGGCGGGCTCGCCGGTCGGGGCCGCGGCGCCGAAGCGGTGCGGGTTGGGGTACTCGTCGGTCTTGGCGGCGACGATCAGGGTCTCGGCGCCGGCGCGCACGGCCGCGAGGGCGGAGATCGATCCGAGGGTGCGGCGCGCGACGAGCTCGAGGGCGCCGTCCTCGCCGGCCCGCAGGACCCGCAGGTCGTAGGCCGTCCACGGGCCGGCGGCGACGAGCAGCTCCGGGCGGCCGTCGCCGTCGAGGTCGGCGGCGGCGACGGCGTTGATGTCGGAGCGCATCGCGTCGGTCGGCGGGTGGGGGACGTCGCGCCTCCAGGCGCCGTCCGGTCCGCGGGCGATCCGCGAGAGGCGGCGCTCGTACGCGCCGGAGCCGATGTAGAGCGCGGGGCCGCCGTCGCCCTCGAGGTCGGCGACGACCGGCTCGGGCCCGGCGCTGTCGGCCCACTCGAGCAGCGTGCGCGGGCCGGCGGCGGCGAGCTCGACGAGGCGGAAGCGAAACGGCTCGGGCATGCCGACGAGCGGGGTCTGGATCACGAGGGCCGGGCCGCCGGTCAGGGCGTGCGGGACCGCGTGGACGCGGGTGACGTTCGGGACGGCGAGGACGTCGAGCGCCGCGAGCCCGGGCGCGAGGGCGTGGCGGTGGATCAGGTCGCCGCGGACGTCGCGGCCGGCGGTGACGAGCTCGGGGCGGCCGTCACCGTCGACGTCCGCGACGCTGAACCCGCCGATCGCGGCCGCCCGGGCGAGCGCGTCGGACTGGTCGAAGTGCGCGGGTTCGTATGCTGTCGCGTGGGACATGTTCTCGAGGACAGGCAAGTAGGCGCGCGCGGGGTCGTCGGCGGCGAGGTGGGTGAGGGCGTCGCGGGCGGCCGCGAGGTCGCGGCCGTGCAGCGCGGCGGCGAGGCGGGCCGGCGCGAGCGCGGGGTCGACGGCGAGCGCGGGGGCGTGGGCGTCGAGGGTCGCGAGCGCGGCGGCGGCCTCGAGGTGGGCGCCGCGGGCGGTGAGGCGGGCGACCAGGCCGCGCAGGGCGGCGAGCTCGTCGGCGGCGTCGGTGGCGGCGATGTAGGCCCCGGCGAGCGCGTCGACGGCGGCGGCGTGGTCGGTCTGGAGGTCGGCCCAGCCGCGGTAGGCGGCGCTCAGGGCCGCGGTGCCGCGGTTGTCGGGCAGCTCGGCGAAGGCGTGGAGCAGGCGCGCGGCCTCGGCGTCGCGGCGGGCGGCGTGGAGCTCGGCGAGCTGGGCCTGCAGGGTCTGCAGGCGGGCGGCGGCGCGGCGCTCGGCGGCGTGGTGGGCGGCGAGGTCGTAGAGGCGGGCGGCGACGGCGACGACGAGCACGGTGACGACGACGGCGGCGAGGAGCTGGAGCGCGCGGAGCCGGGCGCGGCGGCGCTGGGCCTCGGGGTCGCGGGCGAGCAGGGCGAGCAGCTCGGCGAGCGAGGGCCAGCGGCGGGCGGGGTCGCGGTCGAGGCCGCGGAGGACCGCGGCGTGCAGCCAGCGCGGGACGTCGGGGCGCGGCGGCGCGGTCGGGACGGCGCGCTCGACCGCGGCCGCCAGGGCCTCGAGGGTGTCGCCGGCGAACGGGCGCGCGCCGTGGAGCGCCTCGTAGAGCGCGACGCAGAACGCGAACTGGTCGCTCGCGGCGGTCGCGGGCTCGCGGCGCAGCTGCTCGGGGGCCATGTACGCCGGGGTCCCGACGAGCGCGCCGTCGCCGGCGATCGTCGCGGCGAGGTGGCGGCCGGAGCCGGTGACGCGGCCGGTCGCGGGCTCGGGGGCGCCGCGGTGCGCGGCGAGGCCGAAGTCGGCGACGCGCACGCGGCCGTCGTCGCCGACCAGCACGTTGCTCGGCTTGAAGTCGCGGTGCACGAGCCCGCGGCGGTGCGCGGCGAGCAGGCCCTCGCCGGCCTGGCGAAACACCGCGACGACCGCCCGCCACGGGCGCGGCTCGGCGGCGAGCCAGGCCTGCAGGTCGATGCCCTGGACGTACTCCATGGCGATGTACACCGCGCCGGCGTGCACGCCGGCCTCGTGCACGGCGACGACGTTGGGGTGGGCGAGGCGCGCGAGCGCCTGGGCCTCGCGCAGCAATTGATTGCGGCCGAGCGAGGCGTCGCCGTGGACGTCGACGCGCAGCAGCTTGAGGGCGACCTTGCGGTCGAGCTCCTCGTCGTAGGCGGCGTAGACGACGCCCATCGCGCCGTGGCCGAGCTCGCGCAGGACCACGAAGCGGCCGATCGCCGGCGGGTCGGCCGATGCGGGGGCGCCGGGGGCGGGCGGCTCGACGAAGCGGGCGGTGTCGACGAGCGGGGCGACGGTGTCGTCGAGCCGGGGCTGCAGCGGGCGCGCGGACACGACGGTCTCGCCGAGCTGTCGATGGGTCACGTCGCTCGGGTCAGCCACGGCGGCCCCCCGGCCCGACGACGTGACGAGGCATCGCGCCCACGATGACAGATCGCGCGGCGATCGTCGCGGCGCAGGGCCGCGCCTACTCCTTGCGGCGCACGCCGCCCTCGGCGAGCTCGCGGTCGAGCTGGCGCTCGACGCCCGCGGCCTCCGCGTCGCCCTTGCGCAGCGCCTTGCGGAGCGTCTTCTCCTGCGCGGCGGTGAACAGCGGCGGGAGCACCGGCACGTCGGGGTCGACGCGGGCCTCGATCACGGTCGGGCGATCGGCCGCGAGCGCCTCGTCCCACGCGGGGCCGACGGCGTCGGGGTCGTCGACGCGGACGCCGCGGAGCCCGAGCAGCTCGGCGTAGCGCGTAGGGGAACGCCAGCGGCGCCTGCGAGGTCGGGAACCGCGGGGTGTGGTCGCGGTCTGCAGCGCCGCGAGCACGCCCTGGATGCCGTCGCCCGAGTAGCCGAAGATCCTTCGGACGCCCCAGTCGCGCAGGCGGTCGACCAGGAAGTCACCGACGGTCTCCGACATGCGGCCCTCAGAGCATCGGGCGGTTGGGCTGCGTCGTGATCACGTCCCGCAGGTGCTGCAGGCGCTGCAGGTGGCTCTGGCAGCGGGTGTGACCGTCCCTGAGCTGCTGCATGAACTCGGGCTCGAAGCCCTCGGCCGCGAGCGCGCGCTCGTAGTCGGTGAGGCCGACCTCCTCGCCGCGCTGCAGCACCTGCAGCGGGACCTCGTCGTTGACCAGCGAGGTGAGGGTGTGGACCGCGTTGGCGACGACGCCCCACGCGCCCGAGCTCTCCGGGGCCTTGAGGCCGTGCTTCTCGAGCTCGCCGTCGAGGCGCCGCAGCGCCTTCACGTGCTCGCCGTGGATCTGGCTCAGGTCCGGCTCCTCGGGCTGACCTTCGAACTTCTTGAGCGCGCGGGTGTAGGCCTCCACGGCCGAAGCCTCGCCGCGATAAAGCGCGAGCAGTGCGTCCTGGGTCGCCTTGGGGAGTGACATGCCCCGAACCATGGGCGACGGGCCGGATGTGTCAAGCGAGCGGTCTCGCGGCCCGGCGAGCCGCGCGGAGGTCGACATCGAGGCGGCCATCGACGCGGCGATGCGAGCGATGCGCAACCCGCGACAGGGGCCCGAAGGCCACAGCACGCGCCGAGGGCGGCCGCTGGAACCACTCGGTGCTTTCGGTGTCCACTGGCGATGATGTCGCAGCGATGGTCGTCGGCGTGGGGTCTCGTCGTGTTCATGTCGGGCTGCACGGCGCCGCCGGGCGAGCTCTCGCCGGAGTACGAGCCGCCGGCGGAGCGCCGCGTCGGGCTCGCGCGCTCGCTGCAGATCGAGCTGCCGCCGACGCCGGGGCGCGAGGCGCTGAGCCCGGGGCCGTCGCTGTTCGTGAGCCCGACGGAGGTGGCGCTCGAGCGGGTCGATGGTCGGCTCGAGCGCGCTGTGGTCCGGGGGAGCGACCTCGAGGCCGACGCCGACCCGCTGCTGCGCGGGTTGTACGACGCGCTCGAGGCGGAGCGCGGGGCCGCGGGCCTCAACATCTTCGTCGATCGCAGGGTGCCGCTGCCGGTCGTGGTCAGCGTGCTGTACACGGCGGCGCGCGGCGAGTGGCAGGACCTGCGGCTGATCGCCGGGACGCCGGCGAGCCCGGGCGCGCTGAAGGTGGAGACGCAGCCGATGTGCGCGCTGCACCCCGCGATCGCGCCGCCCTTCGATCGCATCCGGGCCGACGTGCGGCTCGAGTGGACCGCGAATGGGGTGCTGGCGACGGCGCTGCCGCGACCGGCGGAGCGCGGGCCGTTCGCGGTCAGCTTCGAGGAGCCGCCGCCGGACGACGAGGACGCGCCGCCGCGGCCGCGCGGGCCGACGTTCCCGGAGCGGGTGGCGCTGCGCGTCGGCGCGGGCGCGGGGCCGCAGGACGTCCTCGACGTGGCGGCGGTGCAGGGCCTGGCCGCGACGCTGTGCGCGTTCAACGACGGGCCGATCGGGGTGGTGCTCGCGCCGCTGCCGACGACGGCGTACCCGGAGCTGCTCGCGGTCGCGGACGCGTTCGCCGGCACTGCCTGCCGCGGGCCGGTGCAGCTGGCGATGCAGCGCGAGCCGCCGACCCCGGCGCCCGCGGGCGTGGCCGTCGCGCAGCTGCGCGCGCATGTGCTCGCGCTGGCCGGCGCGGGGCCGTGACCGCCGCGACGCACGTGGCCTCGCGGCGCGCGGCGGGCCGTGATGCTGGCCCGGGCGCTCGCTGCAGCGCGATTGAGGCGCGGCGGCGCGCGGTGTAGCGTCGCGGCATGCTCCGCCTGCTGCTCCTGCTCGCCCTGACGACCGCATGTGGCCCGCGCGGCGGGGCGAGCCCGCCCGCGTCGGTCGCCGACGGGCCGGTGCTCGGCGCGGCGGCGCTCGCCGCGTTGACGGCCGCGTACGCCGAGGTCGGCGCCGCGCTGACGCGCAGCGACCTCGACGCGGCCGTCGCGGCGCTGCGCGGGGCCGCGGCGATCAACCCCGGCGACGCGTCGCTCGAGTACACGGCGGCGAGCGTGCTGGCGGCGGCCGGGCGCGCGGAGGAGGCCCTGGCCGCGCTCGAGCGGCTCGACGCGCAGGGCAGCCCGCTGGTCCCGCAGGCGCGCGAGTTCCCGGGCGTCGCGGCGGACCGGCTGGCGGCGCTGCAGCAGGCGGCGCGCGCCCGGCTGCCGGCGAGCCCGAGCGCGCGCGCGTTCACGCTGGCGGAGCGCGACCTGATCCCGGAGGGCATCGCCCACGACCCCGCGAGCGCGACGTTCTTCGTCGGCAGCATCTACAAGCGCAAGGTCGTGGCGGTCGGGGCCGACGGGGCGCCGCGCGACCTGATCGCCAGCGCGGCCGACGGCCTGTACAGCCCGCTCGGGCTGCGCTTCGACGCGAGGCGCGGGTCGCTGTGGGTCGCGAGCGCGGCGACGCCGGAGATGCAGGGCTTCGACGCGGCGCGCGACCGCGGGCGCGCGGCGCTGCACGAGCACGACGCTGTGACGGGCCGGCTGCGAGCTCGCTACCTTCGCGACGAGGGCGGCCCGCACCTGCTCAACGACCTCGTGATCGGCGCGCGCGGCGAGGTCTACGTCAGCGACAGCGAGGCCGGCGAGGTGCTGCTGCTGACCCCGGGCCCGGGCGCGACCTTCGAGGCGATCGTGCCGGCGGGCGCGCTGACCTATCCGAACGGCGTGGCGATCAGCGACGACGGGACGACGCTGTTCGTCGCCGACTTCGTGCACGGGGTCTCGGCGGTGCGGCTCGCGGACCGCGAGCGGCGCACGCTGTCGCACCCGGCGGGCGCGACGACGCACGGCTTCGACGGGCTGTACTTCCACCGCGGCGCGCTGATCGGGGTCGACAACGGGGCGGGGGCCGGACGCATCGTCCGCATGATCCTCGCGCCGGCCCTCGATCGCGTCGTCCGCGTCGAGGTGCTCGAGGCCGGTCACCCGGCCTTCGACATCCCGACCACCGGGGTGCTCGTCGGCGACGCGCTGGTGTACATCGCCAACAGTCAGCTGCGCAGCTTCGCGGGCGGCAAGATCTTCCCGGCGGAGCAGCTGCGGCCGATCGAGGTGTTGCGCCTGGCGCTGCCGTCTCCGTGACGCCGCCGCTGGCACATTCGCGCCGCATGATCGGGCCGGGGGCTGCAGACCCTGCTTGAACGGCGTCCAGACAGCGCGCGCCGTTCCTGGCATGCTGGGCGCCGGAGGTGACGATGCGTCGGCTCATCCTCGGTTGTCTGGTGCTCGGCGGCTGCACGAAGGAGAACCCCGCGTGGGGGAACAGCGCGGGCGACGGGGTCGACACGGGCTCCGACAGCGGCGGCTCGAGCGTCGCGGCCGACGTGACGTCGGCGAGCGCGGCGACGACCGGGGACCCGGCGCCGACCGACGGCTCGGCGAGCGCGAGCGGCGACGAGACGACCGGCGCGCTGATCATGTCGACGGGCGGCGAGACGGCGGCGACGACGGGCGGCACGAGCACGAGCACGGGCGAGGAGCCGGGCACGAGCACGGGCGCGCCGGCGAAGACGTGCCTGGCGTGGGAGACGATCCCGCTGCCGCTGCCGGCGGTGCACGACACGGGGGTGGTGCCGGACTCGCTCAACGACGCGCAGACGTGCCCGTGGGGCGGGCAGACCTGCGGCGAGCTCAACTTCGGGACGACCGAGTTCTACCGCCTGGTCAACGACGTGAACAAGGGCAGGAACGCGGCGCTGCTGCGCTTCCCGGTGACGTCGCTGGCGGACGTGAGCAAGACGCTCGGCTACTCGCTCGACGACCTGGTGGGCGTGCGCATCAGCGTGGTGTTCTGGGAGAACACGTCCGGGCCGACCGAGCCGTACACGCTCGAGATCCGGTCGATCCGCCCGGAGAACCTCGGCTGGACCGAGGGCGGTCGCAACGCGACGCCGGCGCAGGAGGGCGACTCGAGCGACAACTGCCGGACGGTCCAGGGCGAGTGCAAGAAGTGGCAAAACGGCGAGCCGCCGCTGCAGGACAGCGAGCCGCTCGGCGTGATCGACGTCGACGCGGCCAAGGTCGTGGACGCCGACATGGACGGGCTCGGCGACCAGTACCACGCGCCGATCCTCAGCGAGCGCCTCGAGGGCGCGCTCAAGCTCTACGGCCACGACGTGATGCCGAGCTACGGGCTGCGGCTGAAGACGATCCGCAACCTCGACCAGACGGTCGTCGGCATCAAGTTCAAGGAGGTCCAGATGTGGGACGACCCGACGCTCCACGGCGACTATTGCACGCAGTGGAGCGAGTAGGCGCGCGTCTCAGACCCACTTCAGATCTTGGGCTTGGGCTTGGTCGGCGGCTTGGTCGGCGCGACCGCGACCGGCGTCTCCCAGTCGTCGTCGGCGGTGATGCCACCCTCGGTCCACGTCCACTCGATCTTCTGGTAGGTGAAGCTGACCTCGGTGGTGTCGACGCCGTCGGTGGTGACGAGCCGGATCTCCGAGATGCTCGCGTTCCTCAGCTTGACGGTGTAGAGGGGGGTCTTGGCGACCTTGTCGCCCGCGGCGAACACGGTCAGCTCGACCTCCGGCAGCAGCTCGTCGCCGATCATGGCCTTGTAGAGCAGCGGGGTCGAGCTGTCGAGCTGCTTGGTGATCACGAACGGCTTGTGCATGCGCTTGCCGGTCGGCAAGCCCGAGGCGGCGTCGCGCGGGCTGACGATCTCGTGGTGCACGGCGATCACGGCGATCGCACCCTCGCGGCCCTTGCGGACGACGCTGCCCTTGATGTCGCCCTGCTTCTGGCCCTTGAGCTTGAGGTAGGCGTTGAGCGCGGCCTGGGCCTCGAAACATGTCCCGAGAGTCATCCCGGCGACCGCGGCCGCGAGGGCCCACGGACGCATCCATAACGCGAACTTGTTCATCACTACCTCCGGCGCTGGCGCCGATCGCAAGGTACCGCATGGACTCTGGTTACGTGAGCCGCTCGCGGCCCCCAACGGTCGTTTCGCGCCGGCGCGCGCCGGCGGTCCGAGCATTCGCGCCCGGCCCATGGACCTGCTCATGAAAACTACGAGCAATGGCTTGCAAGCGGCGAAGGCTTCGGTTACCTTGCCGCCCTGCTCTCGCAGCAGGATCCGTCATGCTTGTCTCCGACCGCCATCCTCGTGTCTAGAGCTCGGCTCGCGCGGCCCTCGTGGCTGCGCGTCGAGCTCGTCCGTGTGATCTGAGCGGTCCGTGACGAGGGGCCGCGGCGAGTCGCCGCGCGCCCGCGAGAACAACCATGAAGCGACATCGTGATCGCCGGGGCGCGCGCGCCCGGGCCTCGACAACTGAATACGACCATTCACCATTCACCCCTGCCGATCCCGCGGCGGCGTTCGGTCGACCGATGACCGCGCAGGCGCGGCGCAAGCAGGATCAACTGTGCCGGCAGGTCGAGGAGCGGCTCGGGCTCGTGCTGGCCGGCGAGCTCGAGGACCCGCTGCTGCAGGACCTGTACGTGGCGGGCGTCGAGCCGGAGCCCGGCGGGGTCAACCTCGTCGTGCACCTCGCCGTGCCGCCGCATCGGGCGGAGGTCTCGCCGGCGGCGGTGCTGCAGCGGCTCGCGGGGCTGCGGGCCTTCCTGCGCGAGGAGATCGCGGCGGCGATCCATCGCAAGCGGGCGCCGGGGCTGCTGTTTCGCGTCGAGCGCGGGCTGCCGGGGACGCCCGGCGACGGGGAGGACGGGCCATGAAGGTGCAGGCTCCTCTTCAGCGCTGGGTCGCCGAGCCGCCGCCGGCGGAGGTGTGCGCGGCGCTCGAGCGGCTGCGGCGGGTGCACGACGTCGCCCGCATCGCGGTGATGCCGGACGTGCACCTCGCCGAGGATGTGTGCGTCGGCACGGTGATCGCCACGCGGGCGACGCTGCTGCCGGCGGCGGTCGGCGGCGACATCGGCTGCGGCATGGCGGCGATCGGGGTCGACGCGTCCGCTGACGTGCTGGCGGGCGAAGCTGCGGCGGCGGCGGTGCTCGCGGGGCTGCAGCGGGCGATCCCGGCGCTGCGGCACGCGGGCGCGGCGGCCGGTCATCCGCTGCCGGCGGCGATCGATCGGCCGCTCTCGGCGCCCGCGCTCGAGTCGCTGCGGCGGCGCACGGCGGGGCTGCAGCTCGGCACGCTCGGGCGCGGCAACCACTTCGTCGAGCTGCAGGCCGACGAGGACGGGCGCCTGTGGATCATGGCGCACAGCGGGTCGCGCGGGCTCGGGCCGGCGATCCGTGATCACCACGCGGCGGCCGGGGAGCGCGGCGGCGGCGGGCTGCGCGGGCTCGCGGCCGAGGAGCCCGCGGGCGCGGCCTACCTCGCCGACATGCAGTGGGCGCTCGACTACGCGGCCTGCAGCCGCGCGCGGCTGCTCGAGCGCGCGGCCGAGGTGCTGTGGACCTGTCTCAAGGTGCAGGTCGTCGCGGGCACCGAGATCGCGTGTCAGCACAACTTCGTGCGCCGCGAGGTGCACGCGGGCGCGGCGCTGTGGGTCCATCGCAAGGGCGCGATCTCGGCGCAGGAGGGCGAGCCGGGGGTCATCCCGGGGTCGATGGGCGCGCCGAGCTACCACGTGGTCGGACGCGGCTGCGCGGCGGCGCTGTGCTCGAGCTCCCACGGCGCCGGGCGGGCGCTGCCCCGCGGCGAGGCGAAGCGGCGGATCCACGCGGCCGACCTGCTCGCCGAGCTGCGCGGCGTGTGGTTCGATCATCGCGCCGCCGAGGCGCTGTGCGACGAGGCGCCGTCGGCGTACAAGGACATCGGCGCGGTCATGCGGGCGCAGCGCGAGCTGACCCGCGTGGTCCGCAAGCTCCGGCCGGTGCTCAGCTTCAAGGCGGCGTGAGCGGACGGCGCGGCGCGGGTGACCGGCCCGCGTCGCGTCGTCATGGGCGGCTAGCGACCGCGGTGGGCGCGGCGCGCTCGGCCGCGGCGCGGGCGTGGTTGCAGGCGAGCAGGCGGGCGAGGACCTCGTCGCGCAGCGGCGCGGGCCAGCGCAGGCGCCACGGCTGGCGGCGGCCGCGTGTGGTCGCGTCGGCGGCGGGGTCGGGGACGAATTGACACTCGAGCCGCGCGGCGAGGTCGGGCCAGCCGTAGGCGGTCAGCACGGCGCGGTCGATCTGCGCGTGGAGGTCGCGCAGCTCGAGCAGCGCCGCGTCGCGCTCGTTCGGATCGTGGAAGCGGTTGTAGGTGATCGTCAGGCCGGCGTCGCGGGCCCGCATGAGCGCGGCGCGGTGGTCGTGGTAGCGGCGGCCGAGCGCGGCGAGGGTCGGGTCGTCGCGCCAGCCCGGCGGGAACGGGAAGGTCTCGAAGCAGTCCGAGGGCGCGTAGCGCAGGCCGTCGCCGAGCGAGGAGCTGTAGTAGCGGGCCCACGACTCGTGCGCACGCGACTGCAGGACGGCGAAGGTGGCGTCGCTGTCGTCGGCGATCAGGACCAGCTGCTCGGAGTGGATCATGTCGGCGGCGACGAAGGCGGGGGCGAGGTGCTGGCTGACCCGCGCGAGCGCGAGGACCCGCGAGCGCCCCTGCAGGCGCGCGTGCAGGTCCCGGCGCGCGCGCCAGAACTGCCACCACGGCCACGCGGCCATGTCGCGCGACTTGCGGGCGCGCTCGGGTCGGACGCGGGCCTCGAGGATCGCCATGAGGTCGGGCCACGCGCGGGCCTCGGCCTCGCTCATGCCGCCGAAGTCGATGGCGAAGCGCGAGGGCGAGTGGGTCGGGCTGGTGTTGAGCTCGGCGCCGCCCATGTACGCGCGGATCCTCGCGGCATTGCGCGGGTCGGCGGCGATCAGGGCGCGCATGTCGGCCAGCGGCGTCGCGCCGCGCTGATCGTCGGCGAACAGGAAGCCGTTGCCGAGCACGATGCAGCCCTGGTAGCTGAGGCCGGCGTTGGCGGCGAGGCGCGCGGGCTCGGCGTCGCCGCCGGCGTCGGCGAGCCAGGCGTTGATCCGCGGGACGGAGCGACCGTCGAGCGCGCAGCGCAGGCCGGTTGGGCCGCGGCGCAGGTGCACGACGCTGACGATCACGGCCGCGTCCCCGGGCCAGCGCAGGCGGCGGGTCGCCGCGTAGATCGTGCCGCCGTGATCGCAGATCCAGCCGAGGCCGGCCTGACGCGTGTCGCCCTGGGCGATCGTGTTGGTCGCGAGCAGGCCGAGCGTCCCGCCGGGGCGCAGCAGCTCGAAGCCGCGGCGAAAGAAGCGGGCCGAGAGATCGGCACCGCCGCCGCTGCCCGGCTGGTGGCGCTTCAGCCAGGCGACGTAGCGCGGGCCGAGGTGGGTGCTGACCTGGCGACCGCCGAGGAACGGCGGGTTGCCGACGACGGCGTCGAAGCCCGGGGCGTCGCGCGTGAAGACCTCCGGGAATTCGAGCTCCCAGTGCAGCGGTCGCGCGGGGCGCTCGTGCGGGGCGGGGGCGAAGAACGCGTCGACCTGGGCGTCGCCGACGGCGCGGAGATCGGCGAGCGCGACGCGGTCGACTTGATCGCGTCGAGCAAGTGGGTCGTCGTGATCGACGCGACGCGCGGTGTCGCCGAGACGGGCGCGAAGGACGGGCTCGGGCAGGCCGGATGCGGCCGCGATCGCGGGCAGGCCGACGCCGACGAGCGAGTCGCCGCAGCGCAGCGCGTGCGTGAGGCGGGTCCACGTGGCGTCGGGGGTGCGGGCCCGGGGTCGAGCGTCGGGCGGTCGGGTCGGGCCGATCGGCGCGGCGATCGCCAGCTGCAGCGCGCGGCGGGCGAGGTCGACCGCCATCGGATCGCAGTCGACGCCGTACAGGCAGCGCGTGGCGACGAGGCGGCGGGCGTGTCGCGCGACGTCGCCGTCCGGGCCGTCGCCGTGCGTCGCCCACGCGCGCTCGACCGCGACGCCGAGGTGGGCGCAGGTCGCCAGCAGGAAGGCGCCGCAGCCCATCGCGGGGTCGCAGATCTTCAGCTCGAGCAACTGTGCGGCGGTCGGGCGCTCGCCGAGCGCGGCGATCGGCGGGGCCAGGGTGGTCGCTACGATCGGTCCGGTCAGCGCGCCCGGCGTGTAGTGGGCCCCGGATCTGCGCCGCGCCCGGCGTCGCGGGTCACCGACGTCGCGGGACGGCGCGAGCATCGACTCGTACGCGCCGCCGATCTGCTCGAGCTCGACGTCGCGGTAGCGGACGCGCGCGCCGCCGACGAGCGTCAGGGCCGCGAGCACGCCCGCGATCGTCTCGTCGGTCACGCGGACGGCGGCGAGCCACGGGTGCGCGTCGGGGTCGAACAGGCCGCCCGGGGGC
>Ga0075163_10002253_pt1 | contig 25998 bp, 11 predicted proteins | sample JI1023141ADNA_FD_71478 | JGI IMG/M metagenome (GOLD analysis project Ga0075163, IMG submission 71478) | Wastewater effluent complex algal communities from Wisconsin, to seasonally profile nutrient transformation and Carbon sequestration -... | ecosystem: Engineered > WWTP > Effluent > Algae...
GGTGTCGACGATGCGGTCGGCCAGGGCATCGCCCCAGCCCTGGAGGGCTTGTACGAGGGCTTGACGATCGGGCGCTGCGCCGCCCAGGGCCTCGATTTGCGGCGCGAGGCGGTCCAGGCAGCGGTCCACTTTGGCGGCCAGGGTGGCGGTGCGCACCAGGTCGCCCAGGCGGATGCCGGTGCGGGTGGCCTTGTCGGCGTAGGCGGGCCCGATACCACGGCGGGTGGTGCCGATGCGGTCGTCGCCCTGGCGGGCGTCTTCCTGGAGGCCGTCGAGCTGGCGGTGGGCCGGCAGGACCACGTGGGCGCGCTCGTCGAGGAAGAGGCGGGCCGTGGAGACCCCCGCCTTCTCCAACCCCTCGATTTCATGGATCAATGCGTCGACGCCCACCACCGTGCCGGCGCCCACAATGCAGGTGGTGGCGGGGTTGAAGATGCCCGAGGGCACCATGTGCAGGGCGAAGCGGCCGGCGTCGTTGACCACGGTGTGGCCGGCGTTGTCGCCGCCCTGAAAGCGGATGACCATGTCGGCACTGGCCGCCAGCCAATCCACGATGCGGCCTTTGCCCTCGTCGCCCCATTGGGCGCCCACCACCACGGTGACGGCCATGTCAGTCGAGCTCCCGGGCGTGTGCCACGCCTGCCTGAAAGAGGGGCAGGCCGCTGCTGCCTGCTTCGCCCCGCGCGAAACCAGGGTGCTGTTCGGGCAGCACGTGGTCTTCGGGGTGGGGCATGAGGCCCAGGACATTGCCGGCCGGGTTGCAGAGGCCTGCGATGTCTCCGGGTGAGCCATTGGGATTGGCGGGGTAGCCGGCGGGGCCAGCGCCCACACCGACGTAGCGCAGCGCCACCAGACCTTCGGCCTCCAGGGCGGCCAGCACCGCCGGAGGGGCGGCGATGCGGCCCTCGCCGTGGGCCACCGGGCAGCGGATGGGGGCGGTGAGGCCGCGGCAGAAGAGCGAGCGGGTGCCGGGCTCGGCCTGCAACACCACCGGGCGGCACTCGAAGTGGCCCGACGCGTTGTGGGTGAGCGTGACCTCCTGAGCGAAGCGCGCGCCGCGCCCGGGCAGCAGGCCCAACTTCACCAAGGCCTGGAAACCATTGCAGATCCCCAGCACCGGCCGACCCGCTTCCACGAAGCGCGCGAGGGGCTCGGCCAGCCGATCGCGCAGCGCCGCGGCCCACAGGCGGCCCGCGCCCAGGTCGTCGCCGAAGGAGAAGCCGCCGGGCAGGACCAAGAAGCGGAAGTCGGCGAGGCGCTCGGGAGCGGCGATCAGCTCGGCCAGGGTCAGCAGCGTGGGGGTCGCGCCAGCCAGCGCCAGGGCGCGGGCCGCGGCGCGATCGCGGTTGGATCCGGGCGCCTGGAGGACCAGGGCCGGGGGGAGGAGACGGTGCCCGCCCGTGGGGGGGGGTGCGTGCTCAGCCGGAAGCTTCATCGCCCTGACCTCTCCCGGTAAAGAGCGGCTTGTAGGCGTTTGCAGCGGCGTTCGAGTGACCCTTCGGTGACGTTCGTGTGACGAAGGGGCAGGATCAGCGGGCGGACGGCACGGCTGGGTGGATTTCGAAGTAGGCGAAAGCGGCTGAATTCTATAGAGAATTTCGTGTGTCGGGGCTACTGCTTGAGCGTCACGCCTTCCACGCGGGCCAGCGCGCCGGTGGGGCTGGCGAAGATGAGGCGGACGCCCTGGTAGGGGCAGGTGATCAGGGTGGCGCCCTCGTTGGGCTGGACCTGGCAGGTATTGAAGCCCAGCTTGCCCAGCACATCGGCCTGGACGGTGGCGGTGGTCACCACGCGGTGGCCGACGCAGTAGGTGCCGCCCGGCTCCACCACCATGCGGGCGCCGTCCTCGCCGGGCACCAGGTAGCCCGTGCAGACGGGCAGATCAGAGGCCTGGGCCGCCGGTACCACACTCACCATCAAGCCGCCCATGTGTTGGCCGGCGATTGCGCCGGTGGTGCACTCGATGATGTTGCCGCCGATGCGCGCTTCGTTGGGTCCGCAGGTGCCCAGGACGCGGGCCATGTCCTCAGGCGTGCGCGGGGTGAGGGTGTGTTCGCCCACCTTGAGGGTGTTCAGTTCGGGGGTCAGGTTGAGGGTGATGCGCACGACTTTGCCACCCTCGAGCTGGACCTCGAAGGGCCCCACCGTGCGGCCCTCGGCGTAGGCGGCGGGGGCGACGGGCAGGCCCAGCTGCTTGAGCTCCGCTTCGGTGGTGCCCAGGGCGATGCCGCCGAGGCTGTGGCCGGGCACCACGACGGGGACGGTGGGGGTGGGCGCGGCGAGGCCGGCGACGAGAGGCAGGGCGATCAACATGGGAGACTCCTGAGTGGATGTGCGAAGGTCGAAGCAGCATCAAGCCCGGGGCCGGTGGCTGCAACCGTTGGGCGGCACGCCGCCGACGCGCCTCATACGCGGCGGGCCTGCAGTCGGTCTAGACCGGCGTGTGGAATGCCCGCTGCTTCATGGTGACGGCGCCGGATCGGCCACCGCGCGCTGTTGGTCTTCGGGCTCCATGGCCACGATTTTCCAGGTGTTTTCGCCCTGACCTGGCCCCGCGCGCCGGTCGATGGTGTAGCGGGCGGTGTAGGTATTGGTGCGCTGGTGGGCGTGGCCGAAGTGCTCCACGGTGCCGGTGACCCGCCAGCGGGCGCGGAGGCGGAAGGCCGAGGCGGCGGGATCGGGCGGATCCAGGAGCTCGGTCTCCAACACATCCACCGCCTGGACTTGGGCCACGGCGCCGCCCTGATCCTGGAGGACGAGGCTGCGATAGACCTCCGTGTAGAGCCAGTCGAGGAGGGGGCCGTCCACGGAGCGGGCGAGGCTGTCGTAGATGGCGTCCTCTTGGGCGAAGTCGAAGGCGCGGTAGACCTGGGTGTGCAGCGCCGTGAAGATTTGGCGCGCCTCTTCGGCCGTGGGTGGGGCCACGCGGGTCCACGGGAGGGTGACGGCCAGGCGTGCCAGGCCCCAGGTGGCGGGGACTGCGGCGCTTGTGGCCAGGAGGACGGCGATGGCCGCCCGGCGACGGCGGCGCAGGGCCAGGGCCAAGATGAGGCCGAGGGCGGCCAGCCCACCGGCAACCCACGGGACGTCGATTTGGGCCGCCACCGGGCGGGGGGGCGGCGGCGGATCGGGCAGCGCGGGCGCGTCGGGGGTATGCCAGATGAACTGGGGTTCTTGAGGGGTGTGCTCAAAGGTGAGCCACTCGCCGTTGTAGAGCAGGCTGACCGGGATGACGGGCAGGCGCTGCTCGGGGCGCTCGTCGGGGCTGGTGGTGGTGTAGGCGCTGGCGAGGTCCCAGGTGAAGCGGATCTGGCGAGGCGGACCGGCCAGCGGATAGCCCAGGACCACCTGCACCACGTTGAAGCCGCTCTGGTGCATGCGGATGCCCTCGACCTGATTCTCGTTTGTGATCAGATCGTTGTGGGGCTGATCCAACAGGATGACGGTCTCGCGCACCTCGGGGGCTACCCGCTGGCCGTCCACCTCCACGGGGTTATGGCGCTGGAAGACCTCAGTCAGCTCGGCGCGCAGTGCCCGCTGGCGGGCGGCATCGGGCACGACCTCCAGGCCGGTGGGGCCGCCCAGAATTTGGGCCAGCACGCGCTCGGGCAAGGAGAGGCCGCAGATGAGCGCCTTCGTGCCCACCTTGCAGGTGACGTGCAGGTCGGGCCGAGTGTAGTTGCGGTGCGCCGCCGCAGGCCCCGCCATCAGAAACACGAGGCAGGGCAGGAGGCGCAACATCCGCAATGATTCCGCGGGGATCAGTCGCGGTTGGTGGGGTAGGGCGTGGGGGTGGCGCCGCGATCGTCGGCGTCGATGCGCTCGATGGCCTGGTAGAGGTCGAGCTGGTCGAGGGACCAGGTGTGGGTGATCGGCGCCCGACCGGGGGTGGAGAGGTGGAGCTGGCGCTCCAGGGTGTTGGGCAACCGCGGCAGGCCCTGGCCCGCGCCCGGCCATGCCGTGTCGCCGCAGTCGGCCCGCAAGCAGGCGGCGCCCGCGTCGAGGCCGGCGTTGAGCCCAGCATTGCGGCGGGTGGTCAGGCTGATGTGCCAGTGGTGGTGGTGGAAGAGGAACCAGCCGCGGCCCTCATCGGTGGGCTCGTAGGTGACCTTGCGGGTGCGCGCGCTGCAGGCGCCGCCGTCGAGGAAGCCCCCCGCGCAGAGCTGATCGGTGGCCGAGTCCACCAGGCCGCCCACCTGGCCGTCGACGCCGATCACCCGCACCTGGGGGCTGTGTTGCAGGAAGCCCAGGTAGAGCGCCGTGCGCCAGGGGTCGAGCATCGTGGGATCGCCCGTGCAGTGGTAGGCCTCGCGGCCGCCCTCGTAGTGGTCGCAGATGGGGCGCATTTGGTTGTTGGCGGTGTTGACCTGGAAGTAGCCCATGTCCATGTCGAAGCCGTTGGTGTGGGTGCCCATGGGGTGCCCGGGGGAGCCCACGGAAGTGCCCGGAATCGCTCCATTTTCTTCGGAGCAGTCACCGATGCAGACTGGGCCCCCGTTGCCAGTGGCCCAGGCCCGGGCGCGGCACTCGGTCATGGCGGCGGCGTACTTGGCCAGCATCACCGCGTCGCGGCGCGCCCAGCTGCGGAACTGGTTGGCCTCGGTCTCACCGTTGGCCGGGTAGTCCCAGTAGCCGGGCCCCTGGTTGGGCAGGAACTGGATGAGCTGGCCGCAGTTGGCCTCGCCGCCTTCGCAGCGCCAATCGGGCACGTTGGGGCACTGGGCCACGGGGCCGTCCGGCGGAGTGCCGATGTCGATGACGCAGCGGCCGTTGTCCGAACAGAGGGTGCCCACGGGGCAGGAGTTGGGCGTGCAGGGCGGCTCTTCGCAGAGCAGCGTCTCGGTGCAGATGGTGCCTTCGGGGCAGGAATCGGCCGTGCAGCCGGGCATGCAGACGCTCAGGTCGGGGCGGCAGGCGTAGCCCCCGCGGCACTCGTCGGCGGTGCGGCAGTTGTCCAGGCACACGGTGTCGCCGCCCTCGAGCTGGAAGCACTCGGAGCCGGCGGGGCAGGGGCTGGCGTCGGAGCAACCAAACTGCACGCAGTAGCCGTCGGGGAAGCCATCACGCACGCAGGCACCGCCGGCGCCGCAGTCGGCGTTGGCCTGGCAGGGGGCGCCGATCTCGCCGTCGCCGGGGGGCACCACCTCTTCGCCGGGGTAGCAGGTGTTGTCGCCGTCGCAGATGTAGCCGTCGGCCCGCCGGCACTCGGCGCTGGCCTGGCAATTGAGCAGGCACGCAGAGAGGGTGTCGCCGAAGCTCCAGCAGCTGCCCTCTGCCGGGCAGCCGGCGCCGTCGGCGCAATCCTGGGTGCAGTAGCCCCCGGGCAGGTCGGTGAGGCAGAGGCCGCCATCGCAGTCAGCGTCCGCCTGGCAAGGGGCACCCAGGCTGCCGGCCTGGACCGGGTTGCCGCCCGCGCCCCCAGCGCCACCGGCACCTCCACCGACGCCGCCGGCGCCACCCGCACCGCCACCGACTCCGCCGGCGCCACCGGCGCCGCCACCCGCACCACCGGCTCCGCCCGCGCCGCCGCCGACGCCACCAGCGCCACCGCCCGCACCGCCGGCGGCCACGGGATCACCCCCCATGCCGCCCGCGCCACCGCCGGGGATCAGCGCATCAATGCTGCCATCCTGCCCTCCGGGCTGGAGGGCGATGTTGCCGCCGCCGTCGTTTTGTTGAGCATCACAGGCCCCGAGGGCGAGGAGAAGGAGAGCGGACATCAGGGACCGGGTTCGCATGCGAGCCTCCGGTGGAGAGTGTGACCCCTCGGTGGAGGGGGCGTAAGCGGGCGCAGAGCATGGCCAGACCCGATGGGATTTTCAAGTGTATCTGGCGGGGCCGAATCTGACATGCGCGGCAAAAATAGTGGAACTCAGTACAGCGCCTCGCAAGTTCGGTCCCGCCCACTCTGCTGCGAGCGCCCCTGCTGGGCATCTCGCGGGGTCGCTCTCGCGACGAGGGGTGGGATCGAACTTCGGATTCGCGGTACTTAGGGCGCCGGCTTGACGCCGGCCTCGGCGGGCGACTTCTGCATGATCGAGAAGCCCTGGGTGGGCTGCACCGTGCGGTGCTTCAGGATCTGAGTCAGCTTCTTGACCTTGGTCTCGGCCATCCACTGCTGGAAGTTGAGGCCGGGCTCAACGTTGTAGTGGTAGAAGCCGTCGGCGTAACCAAAGGCACCCCGCGTTAACGTATGGACATACCAGGACTTTTCGTCCACCGGCATGCCAGCGATGTTGGTGCGGAACTGGGCGTCGAAGTCGAAGTACTGCGGGGCGTTGCTCATGTAGATGACCCGCATCACCAGGTTGGCCTTGCGCGCCGCGGCGCCGATGTCGGCCATGGTCTCGCTGGCGGTCAAGTCACCGCGCAGGGCAAACACACGGCCGGTCCGCCAGAGATCGCGCACATGGCGGTATTGGTCGGCGTCGTCGAGAAAGCTGGTCACCCCGCGCTTCTTGTAGTCCCGCAGCGTCTTGGTGAGGCGGTGGCGGATGAGCGGCTGGGCGGTGCGGAAGGCCTGCACCATGCGCTTGCCTTCTTGCTCGGTGCCGTAGGTGGCCTCCAGGTAGGCGAGGATGTCACTGGCCCGGTCGTTGCCCCAAAAAGCCAAGAATTCCTCGGGGGTACGCGACACCTTGAAGGCCAGGCCATACACCTTGTGGATGCGGGGAATGGCGATGTCGAAGTCCATGAGGAACAGCACTTCACTGCGCGCCCAACCAGCGAGCAGGTAGTTCTGGTCGGTGCCCACGCCGAGGAGCATGCCCCCAGCGCCCGCGATGGTGTCCCGAAAGAGGTCGTGGCGGTACTCGTTGGAGATCCAGTAGTGGGAATTGCGCACGATTTCGGGGGGCGCCGGATCCTCCCGGACGGCGGCGAAGGCGGCGGCGGCCTCGGCCGGCAGCGGGGCCAGCGTCGGTGGCGTGTCGTCTGCTGGCGGGTTCAACCAGTCGGCGGCCTGCGCGGGGAGAGCGAGCAGAAGGGCGAGGGCAAACAGGCGCATGTCGAGCTCCGGGGCTGAGGGCGGCGGAGTCTACTCACCCGGACTGCCAGAGGAAAGTGGCTGCGAGCGTACCCGGTTCAGTGCCGGGGAACAGCGGGGATCAGCGGGCGCGGGCGGCGGGCGGCCGCGAGTCGGCGCGGCTGAGGAGGCGGCGGAGGGCGAGCAGGGCGTCGCCGAAGGCGAAGGCGTGCAGATCGGCGAAGCCGGGCACCCGGTCCAAGAGGCTGCGCAAATCTTCTGCGTGGTCGCGGCGGCCGCGGGCGCCCGGTGCGGCTTCGCGGAGGTGCTCGGCGGCCAGCCCCAGGTCACCCGAGAGCACGAAGGCCACCCGGTTGGCTGTGAGGTGCACGGCCTCGACCCACTGGTGGAAGGCGCTTGGTCCCGTGGCCACCACCGAGGCCACCAGCCGTTCGAGGCGGGCGCGAACGGAGGCATCGATGCGGGTCTCGAGGAACTCCAGCCACACCGGGATCGGCGCCGGGGAGGCCCCCACCTCGCGGGCAAAGGACAGGCCGTCATCGCCCAAAGCGAGCACGAGGGCGGCGCCAAAGAGGGCCCGGGCCTCATCTTCAGGGGCGTAGGCGGCCAGCAGGGCCGCGCCACGGCTGAGCTCAAGGGCATGTGCGAGCTGGTAGATGCGGCGGCGCTGCGTGCCGGCCAGCCACTGGCGGCCGACGACCAGCTGGGGGGGGTGCACCCGCCAGATGCCGGGTGGCCGGTTGTCGCCCGCCACCCAGATGGTGGCCTCGGTGAGGCCAAGGGCGGCGCGCACCCGGACCACGTCGTCGGCCAGCGCGGGGTCGTCTTCGGCGGCGATGGCGCCTGGTGGTGCCTGGGCCGGCGCACCCCCGAAGAGCGCGTCGAAATCGGGTCCGAGCTGGGCGAACAAGAGCTGCACCAGGGCGCCCGCGGGCTCGCGATCGACGGCGGCCAGCGTGATCCGCTCGCGCCGGCCCGGGACATCGAGCAGGACAACGGGGGGGGGGGCGGCGGCCATCAGGGACCGCTCCGCCGACTCCTCCGGGGTGGCGACGCGCAGCCACTCGAGGGCGCTGAGGGCATCGAGGCGACCGGCCGGCTGGTGGCACCGCTGCTGGAGGTCGGCCAGGACCCGGACGGCCGCGGCATCCACCGGGGCGGCCCGCACGACGGCCAACTGGTGTTCGAGGGCTTGATCAGCCAGGGCTGACGCGGCTTCCTCATCGGGTGCCGCCTCGGCGAGCGCCTGGTAGAGCCGGGCCAGGGCACGGCGCGCGGGCAGGTGGCGGGCATCGCGAGCCAGGAGGGTGGCGTAGGCCTCGATGGCCCCCTGCAGGTCGCCGTGGGCTTCCAGGGCGGTGGCCAGGGTCTCCAGCAATGCACGGGCCCGGGGGCTGCGTTCTCCGGCGAGCTGGGTACGGACCTGGCTCAGAATCTGCAATTGTTCCGCAGGGTTGGACTCATCGAGGTGCTCCAGCAGGGAGCGCGCGGAGTCCAGGTCGATGGGACCCTCGGCCAGGCTGGCTCGCCGCGCTTCGCCCGCGGCCTCGGGATCGCCTGCGAGGTGCTTGAGCTCGGTGCGGATGGCCAGCAGGCGCCCGCGGCTGGCGGCGTCCTGGGCCAGCACCAGCAGGCGGTCCACCACCACCTGGGCCTCCGCCAGCTGACCGTGCTCGCGCAAGGCGGGGAGGGTGGCCTCCAGCAGCGCCGGGTCGTTCAAGCCGGCCCGCACGGCCTGCGCATACAGACCCGTCGCGCGACTCGCCTTGCTGAGTCGAAGCTCCACAAGGCGGCCGGCGTGCACCAGGCTCGCGGCCCCCGGGCCACCGGGCAGCTCGGCCAGCTTGATGTGGATGCGCACGGCCGCTTCCCACTGGCCCGCCACCTCATGGAGCGCGGCGAGAGCGGCGAGCGCCTCCAGCCGTGTGCCCGGGAGGTGGGCAGCGGCCTCAAAGTGGCGTACAGCGCGGGGATCATCACCGACGAGCTGGAAGGCGTGGCCACGACGGAGGTGCTCGGCGGCCTTGCGCTCGGCGGCGTCGGCGCCCTCGGCAGCGGGTGCGGGCAGATCGGCGTAGATGCGGGCAGCGTCCGCCAGGCGATGGCGCGCCTGGTAGGCATCGGCGAGGGCCTGGCCGACCTCCACATGGCGCGGCGCAACGGACCACCCTTGCTCGAGCTGCTTGAGCTGCGCTTCGGGCTCGCCGCGCTCACCCAACTGTTGGGCCCGACGCAGCAGCAGCTCACCCACCAGAGGGGCGAGGCGGGTGCGGGTGGCCTCGGCGCGAGACTTCTTCCAGAGCTTGTGCAGGCGGTCCGTCAACTCGTCGAGGGCCGGCCCGTCGCCCCGAAGGCGGGCGAGGGTCACCACGGCCTCCAGGGCGTCCAGGTTCTTGGGGTTGGCCTCCAGCGCAGCGCGGTAGGCCGTCTCGGCCGCCGCATGATCGCCGCGCACATCACGGTGCAGCGCGCCCAACTCACAGAGCAGAGCGGCCTTTTCGTCGCCTTCAGCGGCTTGGGCTCGCTGGGCGATGGTCTCCGCACGCAGCTGCGCATCCCGGCGCCGCTCGGCGAGGTGTTGAAGGGCATCGAGCGCCGCTGGTCGGCCGGGCGCGCGCTCCAGGACCCGCTTCCACAGGCCAATGGCGGGCTCCACCGCCCCCAATCGGGCCACGTCGCGCGCACCCATCTCCAGGATGCTCACCTCCAGCGCGGGCGCGGCGGAGTCCGCGAGGCCCCGGACCGCCTCTGCCAGGCGCTCGCCGTCGCCCCGCCGCAGGCAGAGCCCCCGCAGGCGCTCCCAGGCGTCCGCGTGGCGGGGCTGCTCCACGAGCAGGTGCTGGACCGTGGCCGCCGCCTCATCCAGGCGGTAGAGGTGATCGGCTTGCAGGCTCGCCACGGTCAGCGCCCAGCGGGCTGCCACCTCCGGCGCGCGGGGATCCTCATCCGGCTCGGCCACCACCGGCGGACCATGCTCCAGGTAGAGTGCCACCAGCTCGCCGTAGCGGCGGCGAGCTTGGAGGAGGGCGGCCACCTCGCGGGCGAGATCCACCCGCACGGTGGGTGAGGGGGGCCGGGTGTCCTCGCGGCCCGAGCCGGAGGCGAGGTCGAGCGCGAGGCTCAAGCTCTCCAGGGCGCGGGTGGGATTGCCCAGGTGATCACGAGCCGTGCGGCCGATCAGCGTGAGGATCCGGACCTGATCCGTGGGGCGCGCCACCGCCAGGCTGCGCTCGGCGCACACCAGCAGTGCGGCATGACCCCGGGCCGCCTCGGCGCGCTCCGCCAGGGCGAACAGGCGCTCGAGATCTTCTGGGGCTGATTCGGCCAATTCCGCTTGCAGGACAAAGGCTTCGGTCAAGCGGCCCAGGCGGTGCCACAGCACCTCTACCCGCTCCTCCGCCAGCGTGCGACGCACGGCGCCCCGGGCGAGGCGAATGCGATTGGCCAGCGCCTCATCGAGCTCCCGGAACGCGCCGCGGTTGCGCAGGCTGCCCGCCAGACGTGCAAAGGCGTTGGCGTCCTCGGCGTCCAGGGCCAACAGCTGACGCCACGCCTCTTCGGCCTTGGTGGGGGCGTCGAGTGCGCTGGCACACAGATCGGCCAGCTCGCGTAACATTGCCTGCTGCCTGGGTTTTTCCGCCGTTCGGGCGTAGTTTTCCAGGGCAGCTGCCAGGTCAGCCGGGTCGCCCGCCTGGCGGCGCAGGGCGAGCAGCGCGTCGACGGTGTCGCGCTCATCGGGTGCCAACTCGGCCACACGCTCGAGCAGCCGTGCGGCTTCGGCCGCCTCGCCGTGCGCCTGATATTGGTCCACCGCCAAACCCAGCAGGCGCAGGCGCGTGGTGCGCTCTTCCGCCCAGCCGGCTTCATCCTCGAAGAAGGTCGCCAACTCCTTCCAACCACCCACCCGATGGGCGGCGGCGGCCAGGGCGAGGCCCGTTTCGTCGTCCCAGGGGCGCAAGACAAACGCCCGCTTGAGGGTCGCAAAACCGCGGGCGGGATCCTGCAGGCGGTCAGCCTGGACCCAGGCCAGGTCGCGCAACAGGGCCACCTTGATCCACGCCTCTTCCGTGTCGTCGGACTTCAGCTCCAAGACGCGGGCGATGATGGGCCAGGTGTGGTGCTCGTCGGCGAGGCGCCACGCCATCTCGCGGGCCCGCTCGTGGCGGGGATCGAGTTGCAGGGCCACGATGACCTGCTCGAAGGCCTTCTCCCAGTCGTTGGCCTTTTCCTCCAACAAAACCGCCAACTTGAGCAGGGCGTCGACCCGGGGCCCCAGAGGGCGCTTGCCGCGCCAGCGGGCATTGACAACCTCCACCAGCCGCTGCCAAAGGCCGCGGGCCTCCGCCAGCCGGACCAACGCGGGCTCCACCTCTTTGCTGCCTGCGTCGAGGGCCTGGGCGTAGAGATCAAAGGCCGCATCCGGCCGCCGCAGCTCCAACTCCGTGACTTCGGCGGCCTGGCGCAGCAACTCGGCGCGTCGGCGGCGATCGACTCCGCGCTCGGCCACCGTCACGCGGGCGGCCACCACGTCTTCCCAGGCCCCCCGGGCTTCGGCCAGCCGCACCAGCAGGGCGAGGGTGGGGCCGTCGTCGGGGGCGAGTTCGAAGGCCGCCCGGGCCAGGGTCAAGGCCCGCTCGGGCTCATTGAGGTGGCGCTCAGCGATGCGCGCCTGCTCCACCGCCAACGCGGCCTCCTCCGTGGGGCCTTCGGAGCGCTTGCGCGCCAGATCCAACACATCGAAGTAGCGCCGCCACAGGCCACCCGCTTCGGCCAGCCGGCGGAGCTCGGCAAGTTGAGGCCGACCATCGCCGGTGTTGAGCAGGTAGGCGCGCCGCCAGCACTCAAAAACCTCACCCGAATCGCTGCGCAGGCGCTCCAGGAGCCGCGCGGCGTCCACCAGCTCGGCCATTCGCGTGGCATCATCGGGGGCCAGATCCAGCAGCCGGCGCAGCACCCGCACGAGGTCCTCGGAGCGGCTGAGATCGGCGTAGATGCCTTTGAGCGCCCGCAACGCCTCCAGGTCGTCCGCGCGCTCATCGAGCACCCGCTCCCAAGCGGCCATCGCCCCGAGCTGGTCGCCCAGGGCATCCGCAGACAGGCGAGCGAGTTGCCGATTGAGGGTGAGCCGCTCGGCGGGCGCGGTGACAAAGCGCAGCTCCTGGGCCAGTGCACGGGCCGCGCTCCACCAGTCCTTGCGCTCGAGCGACAGGCGGCGAATGGCGGTGACCGGCTCGCGATCCTCAGGCGCGAGGGCGCGCACCGCCTCCCAGGCCTCAACCGCCGCGCCCAAATCACCCAGATCGGAGAGCACACCGGCGCGCCGGGTCTGGGTGGCCCGCAGGGGTGCACCCGTCAGCAGCAGCACCTGGCGGTCGAGGGCCGACAAGAGGGCCGAGCGATCACCGCGTGCCTCAGCGACGCGGGCGAGGCCCTCCAGCGCATCCAAAGCGGTGGGCAGGGCGCGGTGCACGATGCCCCACAGGCGCGCGGCTTCATCCAGCGGATCCAGGTTGAGTTGTGTGACCACACTGGGAGCGGCTTCCACCGACTGTGCGAGCCGCCGCGCCAGCGCGACGCGATCTTCGCCCTGGAGCTGCTCCAAGCGCACGCGGCCAAAGCGCAGCAGCGCGTCATCGTCCGAAGCGGCATCGGCGAGGCGAACGCGCTCATCCAAGGCCTCGACATCATTGGGATCTTCTTGCAGAGCGCGGTCCCACGCGGCCGCGGCACGATCCAGCAATCCCAGGCGCACCTCAGCCACGACGGCTGCTTCGCGCAACAGGCGGCGGCGCTCCACCACCGCGGTGGCGGGCAGCGCGCTGCGGCGGCGCCAGAGGATCTCGATGACGGCCTCGTCATCACCCCCACGGGCGTGAGCGCCCTGGAGGCCGGCGAGGGCTTCATCGTCGCCGGGCACCACGTCGAGCACCGCATTCCAGGCCCGCTCCACGTCTGCCGTGGGGGCGCCCAGGCCGCCCAGGAGGCCCGCCAGCTCGCGGAGCACTTGGACCTGGGCCGGCGTCGGATCGATGGCCCAGCGCCGCGCCAGGATGGATGAGAGCTGTCGTCGCGCCTCCAACGAGCCGTCGTCGCGCAGCGCCTCGGCGAAGCGGTCCAGCCGGCGCGCGTCGTCGGGCGCCAACGCCAGCAGGGCCTCCAACCCGCGACGCCGCGCCGGGTGCACCACCGGCGCCACGGAGGCCAGCTCCACCAACCGTCGGGCCAGCGCCTCGCGATCGGCCGGGGCCGCGCTTACCAACTCCAACTCCAGCAAGCCGATTTGGCCCTCGCGGTCTCCCAGCGTGGCAAACAGGCGATGGAGGCGGGCGCGCGCCTCTTCGGATTCGGGATCGGTATCGAGGAGCCGACGCGCGTACACCACCGCCAGGCGCGGGTCGTCGAGCGGGCCCTCAGCCAGCCGCACCAGCGTCTCGAGGAGGGCGGGTGGGGGACCGCCCTCCAGCTCCATGCGGGCCTCCACCACGGTGTCCAGCAGGCTCCGCAACGCCTCCCAGGCTTCGCGCTCTTCATGCCAAAGGGCGAGCCACTCCAAGGCCTCCGCGTCCAGGGGGGTCTCGGCGATGATGGCCTGCCAGCACTCGGCGGCAGCGGCCTGATCGCCCAGCGCACTGCGGGCCCCCGCCAGCTCTCGGCGCCAGGCGCGGCGCACCGTGGGGTTGGGCTCCAGCGGGCCCACCTGACCCTCCAGCGCCTCCCCCAGCAACCGGGCCAGGGGTCCTGGCTCGCCTGCCTGCCGGGCCGAGGCGAGGGCGGCCTGGAAGAGCGCATCCTCACGCGGCGCCAGCGAAAGGGCGGCGCGGCGGGCATCTCGGGCCTGACCCGGCAGATCGGCATCGTCGAAAATGCGGGCCGCCGCGCCCAGGATGCCCAGGCGAAGCTCCGACGGCAGGCCACGCCGCGTCGCCGACTCCGCCAGCCACCGCCCATGGACGGGTCGATCGGCATGATCGGCCATGAGGCCGGCCACACGCCGGAAGAGCTCAACATCGGTGGGCCGCAGCCGAGACGCCTCGGCCAGAGCCGAGATGGCCGCCCCGGGCTCCTCGCGCAGCTCGAGCTGGATGGCGGCTAGTTCTTCCAACAAAATCGAGGCCTTGCGGCTGGGGCCATCGCCCGCAGACTCGGCCCCTGCCAGCGCTTCCGTCGCCCGGCTGCGCAGCGCGCGCTCGATGAGGGGGAAGGCCCGATCGTCCTGCACCAGCTCGCGCAGGGCGTTCAGGGCGGGGTCCAGCTCACCGGCTTCCAGGGCCGCGCGCACCGCGTCGTAGGCGCCCACGGGCTCACCGAGCTTGCGGTGGCGCACCCGGGCCTGCTCCACCAGCAGGCGCTGGCGCTGGTCCACTTCAGCGGCGATGGCCACCTGCAGACCCAACAAGCGGTCCACCATGCGCCAGTCTTTACGACGCCGATACAGCCGCTCGCCGGCGGCCAGGTAGCGTGGGTTCTTGGGCTGCAGCTGGAACGCCTTGACGTACCGCTGCATGGCGCCCTCGAGGTCATCGAGGTGGGTCTGCAGCACTTCACCGGCGCGGAACAGCAGGGCCGCCTGCTCGGCGTCGCCCGACTGCAGGGCCGCCTCGCCATCCAAAATCCCCACCAGATCGCGCCAGCGACCGAGGCGGCTGCACAGCGCCGTCATGGTCTCGATGGCGCCGGCTACGCCCTCAGCGCCCACCCGTCGCATGCCGGCCGAGAAGGCATCCAGATCGCCGCGCCCCTCTTCAAGTGCTTGACGATACAGCTGAAAAGCTCGATCGGGCTCAATGAGCTGGTACTCGGCGTGCTCGGCCAACCGCAACAAGATGGGCGGCCGCTCCTCGGGAGTGGCGAGGGCGAGGCGGGCCTCCATGACCTCCTGGGCGCGCTCGGGCTGCCGCAGGCGGTTGTAGACCCCCTCCAGCGCATCGCCCACCTGGGGCGCGTGCAGCCACCGCGCCTGGATCGCGTCGAGGCGGGCCTGCACCTGGGTCTGCAGCTCAGCGTCCAGCGTCAGGGCCTCGTAGAGGTGGATGACCGCCTCCAAGGGCTGCCGCGTGCGATCGGCGCACAGGATGGCGGCGTCGAAGAGCAGCGCCGCCCGCCGGGCCTTTTCCAGGGCGTGCCGTCCTGCCTGCACCAGCACCTTCACCGCGCGGGCCGGTTGGCCTTCGGTGGTGAGCAAGCGCGCGTAGGCCACCCCCACCGCGTCGTCGGCGGGGTTGCGGTGCACGTGCTCGTCGAGGCGCTCCAGCACGGCTGGGCGCGCCGACTGCCCGGCCGCCCGCGCGGCCGCGAGCAGGTGGGCCCGCGCCTGGCCAAAGTCGTTGAGGCGGTGTGTGCAGATTCGAGAGGCTTCCAGCAACAGGCCGGCGCGCTCGTCCGTGTCGTGCACCGTGTCCGCTTGCCGACTCAGCACCGTGACCACATCCCGCCAGTGGCCGGCCTGCGACAACCCCGCCACCAGGTTGGCGGTGACGGTGACGTCCCCCGTCTCCCGCGCCAGCTGCGCGAGGCGGCTCAGCGCGGCCGTCGGCTGGGCGGGGTGCACCGCGACTGCCTGAAAGAAGTACTCGCTCGCTTGGGCAGCGGTGCCGGATTCCCGAAACAAATCGCCGACTTCCAAGAGCCTGGCTGCGCGGGCCGCGGGCTGGGCCAGCTGGTCCACCTCTGCCATCAGCGCGGCCGCGCGGGCGCGCAAGGCCGATCCCGAGGTGGGGGTGCGCGCGGGGGCGGCGGCAGCGGGGGCGGCGGCCGCGATGGGGGGCGTCTCGGACTGGCGGGTCATCCCGGTCAAGGTACCGCCCCCCTCGGCCGCTGTCAGCTATCTTGCACAGGGGTCCGTCCAATCAAGCGAACGGCGCGGCGCGGGCAAGCGAACGGCGCGGCGCGGGGCCGGAAGACGCCGTTGGCCTGCCATTTTGTGATCCCACGGGTGACCCGAAAACCTCGGCTTCCGGGCACCGCGAGGACGGCGAGCCGGTCGTGGGCAGGGTGATTGCCCGAGGGGCCCGGATTCGCTAGGTTCTGCCCGCACTGCCCACTGTGGAGGGGTGCGATGCAGGATCAGCCTGCCGGCCAACGCTGGGGCCCATCTCGTGGCCGGTGCGTTCACCCCCTGAGTTCGCAACGATCCGCGGGGCCGCCGCATCGGTAGGCCCACCGCAAGCGGGCGTCCCCCGCCGGAGGATGAATGAGCGCAGAGACCCCCAAGCCCGCCAACCGTGTGGTGGCGCGCCGCTACTTGCTGGAGCGCCGCATCGGCGAAGGCAACATGGGGGAGGTCTGGGCGGCCCGACATGTCGTGACGCGCGCGGCGGTGGCGGTCAAGCTGATGCTGCCGCACATTGGCAAGGATGAGCGCGGCGTCGAGCGCTTCTTGCGCGAAGTGCAGGTGGTGGGGCGCATCGACCACCCGGGGGTGGTGAGCGTCTACGATGCGGGCCGGGACGAAGACGGCAGCCTCTACATCGCCATGGAGCTCTTGATTGGCCGCTCCTTCGGGGTCTGGGTCAAGGAGGAAAATCCCAGTCTGGGCGAGGTGTTGGAGGTGATGTGCCGCCTCCTGGAGGCGCTGGCCGCCACCCACATTGCTGGCGTGGTGCACCGCGACATCAAGCCCGATAACATCTTTGTGCTCGATGGCCCCGGGCGCCGTGTCAAGCTGCTCGACTTTGGTATCGCCCGGCACGTGGAGGGCGCCAATACGGCCACCCGCACCGGCTTTACCGTCGGCACGCCCTACTACATGAGCCCCGAACAGGCGGTGGATCCGCGCAAATGTGGGCCCAGCAGTGATGTGTGGTCGGTGGGTGCCATGCTCTATGAGCTGGTCACCGGCCACCCGCCCTTCGAAGGCGAGACGGCCACTGCGGTTTGCCTCGCGGCGGTGCAAGAGCCCCATCGACCGGTGACCGAAGAGGCGCCGATGGTGCCGGCGGCGCTGGTCCACCTGGTGGATCGGTGCCTCGAGAAGGCGGCGGCCAAGCGCCCCCCCGACGCGGCGGCGGTCCTGGCCGAGCTGCGACCCATTGTGGACGCCCTGGCCACCGGGCCGCGGCTGGCGGTTGCGCGCCCGCGGACCGAGACCCCGCGGGGTGATGGGGCGGCTGAGGGGGCCGACGGCGCCTGGGCGGACACCGGCCTGGAAGACACGGGTCTGGCGAACACGGGCCTGGCGGAGAGCGACCGGTTGCCCAGCGATCGTCGCAGGTGGGTGGTGCTGGGTGCGGCGCTCCTGGCCGCCGCCAGTGTCTTGATTTTCTTGGGTTTGCGCGATCCGAAGGGCGACTCCGGTGGCCCCGACCGCCCCCGGGCGCCCGCCAGCGTGCCCGCGAACCGGGTGGCCGATGCCGGCCCGCCCATCGCGCCGCCGCCCGTGCAGGATGCCGCGGCGAAGCCCCCTGCGCGGGACGCCGGACCACCCGATGCCGCCCCGCGCGCGGTCATGGACGCCGCCCCCGCCCCGGTGGATGCCGCCGCACCGCCAACCGTGACGGATGCCCCGCGGCCCCGTCCAGTCGCGCCGCGCACGGCCCCCAAGCCGCGGGCACCGCAAACCGACGCCCCGCCCACCAGTCCGCCGCCAGCGCCGGTCACGGCAGCGCCCATCACCGCGGCGCCCGTCACCCAGCCGCCGGCTGCGCCCGCCACGCGGCCACCACCGCCTCCCCCCAGCGCGCCGCCCACGGCTGCCCCGCGAACGGTGCCCTCGGCCGCACCCACCACGCGGGAAAAGAAAAACGATCCGGCACCTTTCACCTTCTGACCGCGCTGCGCACTCGCCCCCACCCACGCAGACTTCGACAGGCGCCCCGACCGGGGCTACAGTGAGGCTGGATTGTGCAGCGGAGGTTCCCATGCGTCGTGTTGTGCCCACCACTTGTCTTGGCCTGGCCCTATTGGCCGGCTGTGGGCCTGCCCAGCAGCAGGTCGAGAACAACGAAACGGCGCCCGAGCAGCAGGGCGACGATCCCAACCTCGTCATCCTCAAGTATGAGGAGAAGACCAAGGAGTTGTTGGACACCACCAACACCCTCAACGACGTGCGCGGCCGCCTCGATGAGCAGCAGCGGCGCCTCGCGGTCATCTGCGCAGACTACCCTGACCACGCGGTCTGCCAGCCTCAGACCCAGGCGGCCTACGCCCGCGCAGCCTTCTGTGAGGACAAGGAGTTCACCGGCCACGTGGACGCGGTGGTGGCGTCGTGCAACCAGGGCGCCTGCAAGCAGCTCGACGAGGCGGCCATGATCGCCCGCGATCAGTACATGCTGCTCACCCAGCGCCTGCCGCACTCGCTCGTCACTTTCGGGGCCGCCTCCACCAAGCTCGACGAGGTGGATCGCCGCCAGCTCCAGCAGTTCATCGAGGCCATGGGCGCCGAGAAGGGCTACGTCATCATTGTGGGCCGCGCCAGCAAGGACGGCTCGTGGAAAAAGAACGTCCAGCTGGCCATCGATCGCGCTGAGAGCACGCGCCAAACGCTGGTCAACCAGATGGGCATGGATCAGAGCCGCGTGGGCTACATCACCTACGGCCACGAGAAGATGTACCTGACCGCCCTCGACGCCGAGCGCCTGACTGCCAAGAAGCTCACCCCCAAGCAGGCCAACCGCAGCGCCCTGGTGTTTGCGTATCCCTGCTTCGATGGCAAGCCCACCCCCGTGGTGCCCGACTACCCCCGCGAGCCCGAGCCCGGCGCGACAAAGGGGACTGGGAGTGGCCTGTAGCCCGCTGCGCCGGGGTCTGGGCATACAATGTGTGGTGGTGGTCTGGGCGCTGATGGTCTGCGCCTGCGGGGCCTCGCCGGCCCGCGGGCAGCCGGAAGGTCGCCGCGTCAAGAAGGTGGATCCGGCGGTCAGCCAGCGGGTTGAGGCGTTGGAGGAAGAGCTGCGGCAAGCCCAGGCCCGCCTCAAGAACGAGCACTCCCAGGCGTTGCCGCCCCCACGCCCCCCCGGCCTCAAGCCGGGTGATGGCCTGCGGTTGGACCTGAGCGCCCGCATGCAGGTGATCGATCAGCCCGGCGCTCGCCCGTACGCGCGCAGCCTGGCCGAGTACCTCGGGGGTCAACGCGGGGCGGTGTTCTCGCTCTGGGCCACCTGGTGCAAGCCGTGTATCGCCGACGAGGAGTTGGTGCTGCTGCGCCGCCTGCAGCAGGCGCTGCCGTCAGATTTTCCTTTGATTTCAATGGCCTGTGACGGGCTGGATAAGGTGCTCGCCCACGAAAAGGCCACCCGCTGGATCCACCCCGTTTGGCAGCTCGACGATGGCCACCTGGCGGTGCTGCCGCAGGCCTTCATCCAGCGCTATGGGCTGGGCTTGCCGGTCTTCCTCATTGTGCGCTCGGACGGCGAGGTGCGGTGGCTGCGCACTCAGGCCCTCGACGATCAAGCGGTGGCGGAGATCCTGGCGGCGACCCGCGTGCCCCTGGCCGGCCCGAACCCGTCCCCATAATTTCTTCAGTGGTTTCGGTGGCTTGAACGTCCGTCGCCCGGCGCGCTCCAGAATTACTCAAGTGGGCGCTGCAGGATGGGAATCATCCGCCACGCGTCCGAGTCGTTGGAGAACGGGGTGTCCTCGTCCAAGGCCCCGAACCACGCCACGCCCACCATGCCGGCCAGCCGAGCCGCCGCTTCCACTTCGGTGGCGGTCCAGCGGCGGTAGGGCACCTGATCCACCACCGTGTGGATGCCGTGGGTGTCGGTAATGCGCATCAACACCGTCGCCAGGCCTTGCTGGGTGGTGGGATCGAAGGTGTCGCCCTCAGCGCCCCATACGATGCGCACCTCGGTGCTCCCGCGCCGCTGCATCCACCGGGTGACCGTCCGAGGCCGCGTGGTCATGAAGTCGGCCGGGTGGGCCATCTCCATGACGTAGATGCCCCCCGGCCGCAACGCCTGACGCACGGCAGCCAGGTGGCTCAAGAGGGCCTCCAGGTCCAGCAGGTGACCCGTGGAGTCCAGCATCGAGAACGCGAGCTCCACCGGTGCGGCGATCTCGAAGTGCTCCATCGAGGTTGTTTGCACATCCAGCGCAAGCCCCGCCTCGTCGGCCAACGACCGAGAAAAGGCCGACATGGCCGCCGACTGATCGAGCGCGGTCACCGCGATCCCCCGACGCGCCAGCTCCAGCGCATGGCGCGCTGGCCCCGAGGCGACTTCCAATGCCCGAACGAGCGGCGGGGCGCCCGGCACGCGCCTGTGCCACCCGAGCAGGACCTCCACCTCCCGCCGGATGTCCCGGTAGCCGAAGGCGATGTCGTACACCTCCGGCATCTCATAGATCCGTTCGGTCAAGCGGCCTCTCCCCGAAACAAGCGCACCCACCAAAGAGCGGCGTCGGTGGTGGCCAACCGCAGCGAGGGATGGGCGCGTCGTGGGCTGCGCACCCGGCGCTCCAGCGGAGCGGCGGATCGTAGAGATCCCCATGCTCAAGGTCAACGGCCCCGTCCTCGACCCCTTGTGCTCCAGTCCGGTCCGTTGGACTCTGCTGCCTGAGTCGAGTCCTCAGGAGCGCGCGATGCCCAATCCCAGTCCCACCGACGCTTTCCTCTTGACGATCATCTTCGATGAGAGTTTTGGCAGCCTGATCGAGGAGTTTGCGGACAAGGTGTCGGACCCCACCCACACCTGGTACGGCTGCTACATGGATCGCGAGGAGCTCGAGACGTACGTCCGGCCCTCCGAGCAGGCCCTGGCTGCGGTGGATGCCTGGCTCAAGCAGTTTGACATTGAGCTGTCGCCCTCTCAGGCCGGCAACGCCCAGGTGCGCTTCTATTCGGCCACGCGCGCCCAGATCCAGCTCGCCTTTGGGAGTGGCGCGTCGCGTTGGCTCGATCCCACGGTGGAGACGCGCGCGCACCGCCGCGAGTGGCCGGTGCCCCGCGAGATCGCGGGTCTGGTGCAGCAGGTGCAGGTGTTGCGCGCGGGCGATAAGGCGCTGGCCTGGCTGGATGGCACCCACTGGCTGCGCGAGACGGCCATGGGCATGCAAGCCGACCAGTCGGGACAGAAGCCCGCGGGGCTGGGCGGCCTGAGCCCGGCGGACATCGCCGACATCTACGAGGTCCCCGACAGGCTCACGGGCCTCGGCGAGACCATCGCGGTGTTGATGTTGAGCCACGCGCCCAACGAGAGCGACGTGGTGGGCTTCTGGCGCGGCCAGGGCATCAAGCGCGCGGTGGGCGCGGTCACGGGTGAGCCGTCGATCATCGTGGTGCCCATCGGCCCCCAGCCCGACGTGGCACCTGGCGATTTGGGCGCGCTGGAGTCCGCCATGGTGGTGGAGTGGGCGGGCGCCATGGCCCCGGGCGCACGCATCGTGGTGTACGTCGTTGACGAGCGCACCGTCGCCGATCCCTGGACGACGTTCTTGCTGGCCGTCATCGGCGACAAGCGCAACCGCCCCACCATCGCCTGCACCACCTGGCTGCTGCCCGAGCGCCAGTACTACAATCGCCATGGGGCCAGCGCGATCACCGGATTGCTCAATCAATGCACGGCCTTGGGCATCACGGTGCTGTCCGCCACGGGCGACTGGGGCTGCTTCGATAGCTTCCCCCGCGACAAGGACAGCGACGCCCACACCATCGCCGACGCGCCCTGGCCTCACGCGGTCTTTCCCGCAGTGGAGGACAAGGTGCTGGCGGTGGGCGGCACCATGATCCCGCAGCGCGAACCCCTCACCGAGGTGGCCTGGAGCGGTCCGTTGCCGGTCAGCCTCTACGGGCGCCTCGCCTTCACCAGCATGGCGGGTGGCGGTGGCTTCAGCATGGAGGTGCCCGTACCAGAGTGGCAGCGGCGCTACCTGACCCGCGGCACCGCACGGCGCGCCTACAGCCGCGGTCCCGATGTGCCCGCCGTGCTGGCTTACGGTCGCGGCATTCCCGATGTGGCGCTCGTTTCCACCACCCGCTCCGTGATGACCACCATCCCCAAGGCGCAGCAGCGGGGCCGCCCCGAGGACCTCACCACCCAGGGCTACCAGGCCCTCGTTCAGGGCACCTGGATCGACTATGCGGGCGGCACCAGCCTCGCTGCGCCGGTGTGGGCGGCCCTCATCGCCCGCATCAACCAGGCGCGCCGCAAAGCAATGGAAGCGCACAAGGCACAGTGTGTTGAGGCCCTGCAGACCCGCATCCTGGAGCTGGCCACCTCACCGGACATCAGCCTACGCCCCTCGCAGTCGCCTTTCGAGCTGCCCGTGGTGCCCGACATCCACCCCGCCCTCGGTCGTCCGGTGGGATTTGTTAACCCATTGCTCTATCGCTTCCACACTGAGGACAGCTATGGGGCCGATGCACCCGCCTTCCGCGACGTGGTGACAGGGGTCACCGACGTCCTGGTACGCACCCTTCAACGCAACCACGACGGTGACTTCAAGGCCTTCATCCGGCGCATCCCCGGGTACGAGGCCGACCGCGACTGGGATCCGGTCAGTGGGTTGGGGGTGCCCCGCACGGGCAACCTGGTGGACCGTATGCTCCAGCCGGTGGCTCTCGGGCTGGAACCCATGGTGCCCATCGACCAGTGGATCGGCGCCCTGATGGCCCGCCCGAAGGGGGCCTCGGGCACCCCCTGACCGCCCCAATGCACCCCCATGGGGGGGCGGACGCTGCTGGTCTGGCCGGCAACCGGGGTCGCCCCGGGCGGGGCCCCGGTCCCCACCCCAAACCCGACGGTTTGCGGGGCGGGCATCAAAAAATTGAAGCGAGTTCACGGGTTACGCCGTGTGAGTCGGGTCGCTCGGCGGCCCAGCCGGCCCGGCCCGGGCGCCCGGAGGCGGCCGCGCCAGCGCTCGCTCACACACGCGTGCCGGAACCGCTTGACCCAAACCCTTGGATTGCCCAGGCTGCACCGAAGGGGGTGGAGATCCATGCGCCGACTTATCCTGCTCTTGACCGCATTGGCCGCCACGCAGGCCCATGCCCAGATCACCAACTTCAGCCGGGACGTCAATCGGTCCATCGATCTGGGCCTGTCCTGGCTCGACAGCGCGGGCGCCTTTCGCAATCCCAGCGCAGCGGGTGACGCGGCGGGTCTGGTGGGGTTGGCCCTGCTGGAGCGGCGCGAGAATGAAGACCCGCGCTCGCCTGTACGCGGCTATCGCAACTCCCTGCCCGCTGACCGCGCCCGCCTCGATCAGATCATGGGCTTTGTCATCGGCCGCTCCCGCAACGCCGGCTTCTATGCCTATCGCGATGGCGCCGATGTGATGGCCATGGCGGTGTATGTGTTGTCGGGTGGGCCCGATCAGGCCGGTGCGCTGGCCTCGATTCGGGCCGCCACCGACCGGATGTTCGCCAACCAGGGCGCCGGCGGCTACTGGTGCTACCAGAACGGCGGCTGCCAGGACTCCTCCACCACCCAGCTCACCATGGCGGGCCTGGCGGCCGCTCGCGCGGTCTTCATCAATCCGAACTACCGCGATCAGCCGCGGGTGGACAGCATCAACCAGGCCACCGCACGCACCCGCAATGGCTACGCCGCCAACGGCCGCCAGGGCGACCTCAACGCCGCCGAGCGCGGGCACGGCTACAACGTGGGCTGGGCGCCCAGCTACCAGCAGACGGCCTCGGGCCTCTGGTGCCAGGTCATCGGCCCCGCTGACATCAACAACGGCTCCGTCCAGGCCTACCTGCGCTGGCTGTACGACCACTACCGCTACGTCGACACCGATCCCCACCCCAACTCCTGGACGCACTCCTACTTCTATTACATGTGGTCCTCGGCCAAGGCCTACACCTTCCTCGAGGACGCGGGCGTCCAGGTGGCCGCCGGCAATCTGTCGGTGGGCGACGTCGGTACGCTGGCCCCCAACCAGGCACCGGCCTGGAACGGCCGCCAGGTGCACCGCAACCCCGCGGGTGATGCCCGCGTGCCGGTGCACGGCAACAACGGCGGCGGCTACTATGCCGATCCCGCCGAGCCCGCGCGCTGGTACTACGACTACGCCTACACCCTGATGTCCTACCAGGCGGCCAACGGCAAGTTCGGCGTGCGCAACCGCTGGAACGACTTCTCGGCCCAGTCCTACGCCCTCTTGGTGCTCGAGCGCTCCGTGGGTGGTGGCTGCGTGGACACCGACAACGACGGCCACTGCGACAATGTGGACAACTGCCCGCGCCATCCCAACCCGCGCCAGGAAGATGCCAACGGCGACGGCATCGGCGACGCCTGCGCGCTGTGCCAGCCGATTCCCGGCCAGGTGGGCGTGGATCCCGATGGCGACGGTGTGTTTGCCGAGTGTGATAACTGTCCGCGGGTCCAGAACCGCGATCAGAATGACGGCGACCGCGATCACGTGGGTGATGCCTGCGACAACTGCCGCAACGCGGCCAACCAGGGCCAGCAGGACGGCGACCGGGACGGCCTGGGCGATGCGTGCGACAACTGCAACGCCATCGCCAACCCCGACCAGCGCGATGGCGACGCCGATGGAGTGGGCGACGTCTGCGACAACTGCCGCGTCGATGGCAACCGCGACCAGGCCGACCGCGACCGCGATGGCCTGGGCGATGCGTGCGACAACTGCCCGGCGGACGCCAACCGCGACCAGGTGGACCGCGACCTCGATGGCATCGGCGACGCCTGCGACGCCTGCAACGAGGAGCGCGAGAGCTGCGATGGCCTCGACAACGACTGCGATGGCCGCGTGGACGAAAACACCAACCGCGGCGTGGCCTGCGACACCGGTCGTGTAGGCGTCTGCGCGGAGGGCGACGAAATCTGCCAGGGTGGCCGCTTCATCTGTCGGCCGCTGCACGCGCCCGAGGAAGAGCTCTGCAACCTGCTGGATGACGACTGTGATGGCAGCACCGATGAGAGCGCCGATGGCTTCGACACCGTCTGCATCTCCTGCCGCCAACCCATTGAAAATCCAGTGGATACCGACGGCGACGGCCTGCGGGACGGCTGCGACAACTGCGACGTGCGGTTCAACCCCAACCAGGAGGACCGCGACCGCGACCGCGTGGGCGACGCCTGCGACACCTGCCCCAACCAGCCCTACCCCGACCAGCGCGACCGCGATGGCGACGGCCTGGGTGACGGCTGCGACAACTGTCCCGAGCGCATCAACGGCGACCAGGAAGACACCGACCACGACGGCGTGGGTGATGTCTGCGACAACTGCCCCGATGTCGCCAACCAGGGCCAGGAAGACGACGATCGCGATGGCATTGGCAACGCCTGCTCCGACTGCCTCGATCCTCATGCCGAGGACTGCGATGGCCAGGACAACGACTGCGACGGCGTGATCGACGAGGACGCCCCCGCTGGCCAGGACTGCCAGACCGGCGAGCCCGGGGTTTGCGCGGGCGGCCGCGCCGAGTGCGCCAATGGGGCCTTCCGGTGTGTTCGGGTCAACAACCCGGCGGCCGAGGCGTGTGATGGCCGCGACAATGACTGCGATGGCCGCGCGGACGAGGGCGAAGCCTGCAACGCCTGCCGCCAGAACCCTGATCTGCCCGACGGTGATCGCGATGGCACCCCCGACGCCTGTGACAACTGTCCCATCGATGCCAACCGGGGCCAGGAAGACGGCGACGGTGACGGCCGCGGTGATGCCTGCGACAATTGCCCCGCCCACGCCAACCCCGAGCAGCGCGACCGGGACGGCGACGGGGTGGGCGACGTCTGTGACGGCTGCCCCGATCGCATCAACGCCGACCAGCACGACGGCGACGGCGATGGCCAGGGCGATGCATGTGACAACTGTCCCGATGTCCTCAACCCCGACCAGGCCGACAGCAACCGCGATGGCATCGGGGACGCCTGCAGCGTCTGTATCAACCCGGTGGCCGAGGTGTGTGATGGCAGCGACAACGACTGTGATGGTCGCGTCGATGAGATGGTGGTCCTCGGTCGCCCCTGCATGACCGGCCAGCCCGGCGCGTGCAGCCAGGGCGAGGAGATTTGCCGCCAGGGCCAGGTGGTCTGCGGCCAGCGCGTGGTCGGCGCCGAGGTGTGTGACGGCCAGGACAACGACTGTGATGGTCGGGTGGACGAGCGCGACGC
>Ga0075163_10002254_pt1 | contig 25992 bp, 27 predicted proteins | sample JI1023141ADNA_FD_71478 | JGI IMG/M metagenome (GOLD analysis project Ga0075163, IMG submission 71478) | Wastewater effluent complex algal communities from Wisconsin, to seasonally profile nutrient transformation and Carbon sequestration -... | ecosystem: Engineered > WWTP > Effluent > Algae...
TTAACAAAGTCCGTAATTGAACGCAATAAACTGAGAAACTGGGGCATAAAAAAAGGAGAATACTGTCACCCTCCTTTAATTTTGACATTTACCAAACACGTAAACTACGATAAATACCTTTTTACATTTCAACAAGTGTTCCAATTTTTTCACCTTCAACTAACTTTTTAAGGTTCGATTTTTTATTCATATCAAATACGATAATCGGGAGATTATTTTCTTTACAAAGTGTGAACGCCGTCATATCCATTACTTCGAGGCCTTTCTCGTACACCTCCTCAAATTTGATCGTGTCGTATTTCACCGCCGATTTATCTTTTTCAGGATCGGCAGTATAGATGCCATCCACGCGGGTACCCTTTAAAATGACATCCGCCTCAATTTCGATCGCCCGTAAAGTAGCAGCGGTATCTGTCGTGAAATAAGGATTTCCGGTTCCGGCGCCAAAAATTACAACTCGCTTTTTTTCAAGGTGTCTAACCGCTTTACGACGGATATATGGTTCACATATTTGTTCCATTTTAATTGCACTTTGCAAGCGGGTATGTACCCCAAGACCTTCCAGCGCGCTTTGTATGGCCATACTGTTAATTACGGTGGCTAGCATTCCCATGTAATCACCATGTACGCGATCCATACCGCCCTTTTCTGCCTGTATTCCACGAAATATATTACCACCACCAATTACAATAGCCACCTCACAGCCAGAATCATACACTGATTTAATTTCAGTGGCATACTCCATTAATCTCTCCTGATCTATCCCGAAGCCCTTATTTCCCATTAACGATTCACCACTTAATTTTAAAAGAATGCGTTTATATTTCATATGTAGATGTTTGTTTTTAGATTAAAAAAGAACGGATACAGGCAATACGAAGTTATTCAATTATTGCTAGCTGTTGCCATCCAATTTTGGAGGGTTATTAGGATTTTATTAAAACTTTATCAAAAAAAAACCCGACGTTTTTGTCGGGTTTTGGTAATAAAAATGAACTAAGACAACGAATAACGCTTAAGAGCAGATACCGTCAAATCTTTCTCAACACTCTGTAGGAACTGACGAACAGACATTTTGTTATCGATGAAATACTCCTGATTCAATAAAGTAGAATCTTTGTAAAATTTATTCAATTTACCTTGAGCGATTTTCTCTACCATTTCTTCCGGTTTTCCTTCTGCACGGGTAGTTTCACGCGCAATGTCCAACTCGCGGTTAATTACTTCAGTATCTACATCCTCCTTATCAATAGCAACTGGGGCCATTGCCGCTGCCTGCATTGCTATGTTTTTCGCCACGTCCGCAGAAACTTGTTTATTAAAGCCAATAGCTACCGCTAAACGGTTACCCGGGTGAATGTAACCAACAACCTGTTCGGCAGTAACGATGTTGTAATACCCAATATCGATTTTCTCTCCAATTTTACCAACCTGTTCCATGAATTTTTCAGCCACAGAAATACCGCCTTCATAAGGCAATGCTTTTAATTCGTCAATTGTGCCGGGCTTTTTGTCAAGAGCGATGCTTGCTACTTGATCGGCAAATTTGATAAAATCTTCGTTCTTAGCCACGAAATCGGTTTCGCAATTAACACTTACCACCACTGCGGTTTTATTATCAGAAGAGGTTTTTGCCAATACGACACCTTCTTTGGCATCGCGGTCCTGACGATTTGCCGCAACTTTAGCACCTTTTTTACGAAGAAAATCTACTGCCGCTTCAAAATCACCATTGCTTTCTTCTAAAGCTTTTTTACAATCCATCATGCCAGCTCCTGTTTGCTGGCGTAATTTGTTAACATCTGCTGCTGTAATAGCCATTTTGTTTATTGTTTATTTATTATTAATTATTTGTTTACTACTGATTAGTCCAACAAGGCCTAAAGCGCACTTCAGACTAAAAAAAACGGTCAACCTGTTACCAGAATGACCGCTTTTAAAAATTCTATTTTAAGTTATTTTTTTGCAATCACTCTGCGGCGTGGTTTTTTCGCTCCACCTTTTTCTTCCTCTTCTTCTTTGGCGCCTTTAATGATCGCGCCATCTGCTAGTTCCTCAGCTTCACTCGCACTCAATTCTTTTGAATCACCCTCTTCACCAACATTTGCTTCTTTATCCATTTTACGATCAGCCAACCCTTCTTTCACCGCGTTTACCATTAATTCAATGATATAAGCAATTGAAGTTGAAGCATCGTCGTTAGCCGGAACAGCATAATCAACAAGATTCGGATTTGAATTAGTGTCTACAATAGCAAAAGTAGGAATGTTTAAACGTTTTGCTTCTGCAACAGCAATGTGTTCTTTTGTGATATCAACAATAAACAGCGCAGCAGGCAACCTTGTAAGGTCTGCAACCGAACCAAATTGGGTTTCTAATTTAGCGCGCTCACGCGAAAATTGTAAACGCTCGCGTTTAGAGACGTTTGCAAAAGTTCCATCAGCAAACATTTTATCAATTTGTCCCATACGGCGAACTGACTTACGGATAGTAGCAAAGTTAGTTAACATACCACCCGGCCAACGCTCAGTAACATAAGGCATGTTTACAGTTTTCACTTTATCTGCAACAATATCTTTAGCTTGTTTTTTGGTTGCAACAAACAAAACTTTACGACCCGAACGGGCAATTTGTTTTAATGCGTCCGCAGCTTCATCAATTTTAGCAACAGTTTTGTTAAGATCTATAATATGAATACCATTTTTTTCGGCGTAGATGTATGGAGCCATTGCTGGATTCCATTTGCTTTTAAGGTGGCCAAAATGTGCACCTGTTTCAAGTAATTCGTTAAAGGATGTTCTTGCTGACATTTGTATGTTCTCTTCTTTAAATAATAGATTAACGTTTGCTGAATTGGAAGCGTGCACGTGCTTTTTTCTGACCAAATTTCTTACGCTCAACCATGCGAGGGTCGCGGGTAATTAATCCTGCGGCGCGCAGATCCTTTTTCAGTTCAGCATTCATTTCAACCAATGCTTTTGCAATAGCTAAACGAATTGCCTGAGCCTGACCTGTAATGCCACCACCGGCAACATTCACTTTCACATCATACGCGTCGCGTAGGTTAGACACCATTAGCGATTGTGTAACATAATAATGTAATGTTGGTGTAGTAAAATATTCTTTGTAATCCCTTCCGTTTACTTCAATTTTACCAGAACCAGCTGTTACGTATGCACGTGCAACTGAAGTTTTTCTGCGGCCAGATGTATTAATTACTTCCATTTACTTTTTATAAATTATTTAATCTTACTTAAATCTACTTTTTTAGGTTGTTGCGCCTCATGCCCGTGGTCTGTTCCGGCAAAAATACGAACGTTAACGTTTATGGCACGACCTAAAGGTCCTTTTGGTAACATCCCATGAATGGCATGAGATAGAATCTCGGTAGGATTTTTAGCCAATAACTCTTTTGGAGTGGTAAAACGTTGACCTCCTTGGTAACCAGTGTAACGAACATAGTCCTTATCGGTTACTTTTTTACCGGTAAAACGTACCTTTTCGGCATTAATAATAATCACATTACTTCCGGCATCCGCGTGCGGGGTATAGCTTGGTTTATGTTTACCACGAAGCAGCATCGCCACTTTAGAAGCTAAACGTCCAACTACTTCATTTTCAGCGTCTACAAGCAACCATTCCTTTTCGGCGGTGGCTTTATTCGCAAATTTTGTTTTATAACTTAATGCATCCACTTTGTAAAAATTTTAATCATTCCCTAAAATAGGGGGTGCAAATGTAACGAGTTTTTTTGAAGTACCAAAACTTTTTCAGAAAAAAGACCTCTATTTTGGCTGTTTCGTGAATTTTTCTGTAAATATTTATTAACTTTTTTATTTTTTGGTGTCAAAAACAGAGGGTTGCTGACCAAAAATAAATATGGAATTCATTTGAGTAACCCGCGCCACTTCGTTAAGATCTACATTTTTAATGGCGGCCACTTTTTTGGCAATTTCCAGCAGGTAAACTGGCTCATTGCGTTTACCCCTGTATGGCACCGGTGCCAGATAAGGAGCATCCGTTTCCAACACTAAGTCCTCCAGACTTAATTGATCTACCACCCGATCGATGCCCGAATTTTTAAAGGTAACCACCCCGCCAATTCCCAATTTAAAATCACCCAATGCAAGAATTTTGTGAGCCTGTTCGACGGTACCCGAAAAACAGTGAAATAGCGCTTTTGGAAGCGTTTTGTAGGATTTAAGCACCTCGTAAATAGGCTCGAAAGCTTCCCGGCAATGAATGATTATGGCGTAATTGTATTGAAGCGCCCAATCGATCTGCATCCGAAAAGCCTTTTCCTGCTCTTCTACAAAAGTTTTATCCCAGTAAAGATCCATCCCAATTTCGCCAATAGCAGCAAAGCGCCTGCTCTCTAACCACTTTTTAACAATTTCCAACTCCTCATTGACGTTGGACTTTACCGAACATGGGTGAAGCCCCATCATCGGGAAACAATTTTCAGGGAATTTTTTTTCTAAGGCCAGCATCCCCTCAATAGACGATGATTCAATGTTCGGGAGGTAAAACTTAGTAATTCCCGCCAAAATGGCTTTTTCAATTAATAAATCCCTATCGGGCGCAAATTCCTGTGAATACAAATGTGTATGCGTATCCGTAAATTGAATCATCCGGTTTTAATTAAGGGCGTCTAGAGTGACTTTTACCACATTGTTCAATTCCGCTTTGCTGGCACCACTTTGGCTCATTACTTTAAGGCCACACAACGTATTAAATAAAAACGAACCGTAAGATTTTGGTGGTTTGGAAAGAGTAACGATTTTAGCGGCCTGCGCCTCGGCCAACCAGGTTCCAAAAAGATCCTGTACATTTTCTTTATTATTACAAATTACCTGCGACGTTTTATCGCACTGCTTACTCATTTCAGCAGCGGCGTTTACCATCAAACATCCATTGTCATCGGGATGATTCACCAGATGATTTACCACTTCTTTGAATAAATATTCGATTTTTTCAAGACCATTGAGGTCTTTGTGGCCCACTTCCTCCATATTTTCTTCGCTGGCATTTTTGTAAAATTCGAGCGATTGTAAATACAGATTGTGTTTATCCTGAAAAGAATCGTACAGACTGCTTCTGCTGAGTCCTGTAGCTTTGAGGATTTCATCTATTGAGGTCCCATTATATCCCTTTTGTCGAAAAATAATTGAAGCTGCTTCAAGCACTTTTTCTTTGTCGAATTGCTTAACTTTTGGCATAACAAATTAAAAATTATTACACCAAATGTATACAAACGGAACGTATATTCCAAATTAACCAGTAACGATAATTTATTTCATCCGGAGGCGGATTTTGGTCACCACTTTCTTCGTGTAAAGTGGAAAGTCGCCATTCATCATCCACGCGTAATAGGAAGGTTCCTTGGCGAAAACTTCTTCAACTGTTTTGTCTTTGTGTTTACCAAATGAAAATACTTCCTCCCCTTTTTCATTGTAAACAATTCTACCAGCGAGGTCAACACTTTTTGAACGTGTATTTAAATCCGTTAATTTCGAAACATCATTAACAATGGGTTGATATTCTTTACCGTTGGCATCCTGCACCATCACTCCGTCGTATTTCTGCAATTGGGCTTTGAAAATCTCATAGGTGGCCACTACATCGGCTTCGGCGCTATGCGCGTTTTGAAGTGTTTGCCCACAATAAAATTTATAGGCCGCGCTAAGATTCCTGGGTTCCATAAAATGGAAAATATTTTGTACGTCCACCAGCCGGCGACCTTCCAGATCAAAGTCGGCATCCGCCCTTAAGAATTCTTCGGCCAACATCGGAATATCAAATTTATTGGAATTGAACCCGGCAAAATCGGCATTGCCAATAAATTTCAAAAGTTCGGGCGCTAGTTCCTTAAATGTTTTTTCATCGGCCACATCTTTTTCATAAATCCCATGAATTTTTGATACAAGATCAGGAATGGGTATTTCCGGGTTAACTCGCACAGTTTTAGTTTCCGTCGTGTTGTCCACATTCAGTTTCAGAAGCGAAATCTCTACAATCCTATCTGACCCGACATTCAGGCCGGTGGCCTCCAGATCAATGAATATTAAGGGTTTTGTTAGTTTTACTTGCATATCAGTTTTTTACAAAAGTTTTTAATTGTTCGGTCGCTACGTCGGTCGTATACGTGTTCCCTATGAACGTATTTAGTTTATAAATAATCGCATCCAGAATAGAATCAGGGCAGGAGGCCCCGCTGGTTATCACAATCTTAAGTTTGTCTTTTGCGGGTAAAAACCCGCTAGTAGTTATTCGCTTTTTTTCGGGGTAGTTGTAATGGTGAATGGTTTGTCGATCTTCTATCTCGGCTTCGGAAGAAATGAAATAAGTGGGAAATTTCCTTTCACATAATTCCACCAGGTGCGAGGTATTACTGCTGTTATAACCACCAACCACTATTGCCAGATCAGCATCGGTATCCAACAACCCGTAAGTGGCATCCTGGTTCTCGTTTGTAGCATAACACAGCGTATCGCGGGTGTCTCCAAAATGCTCTTTGCTGTTTTCTACGCCAAACTTTTTTTCCATCACCAGTTTAAAAAAATCAGCTATTTCCTGCGTTTCAGTGGCCAGCATAGTAGTTTGATTAATTACCGCCAGTTTTTGAAAGTGCTGTTCGAGGCTAAGGCCAACGGTATGTTTGCCCTTAAATTCTTCTTCAAATTCCTGTTGGTTCTTTTCGCCGAGGATATATTTCGCGAGCCTTTTGGATTCCTCCAAATCTCTTACCACTAAAACGGCATCGCTATCTCGGGCACTCCGCGAAAAAGTAGAACGCGTTTCCTCATGATTATGTTTACCATGTATGATAATGGTGTGCTTACTTTTCCCAACCTGCTCTGATTTTTTCCAGACCCGTTCCACAAATGGACAGGTGGTGTTGTATGCCGTCGTTTGAATACCCTTATGTTCCAATAATTCCAAAAGTTCCAAAGGGGCTCCGAAAGCGGGGATCACAACAATATCTTCCGGGCTGAGTACATCAAACGAAATGAGCTGATGACCATGTGTATCTTGTAAAAATTTAACCCCTCTTTCCGAAAGATCTTTGTTTACAGAAGGATTATGAATCATTTCGCTCAACAAATAAATATTTTTCCCCGGGTTTTCATCCAGGGCTTTAAAGGCAATTTCAATAGCATTTTCAACACCGTAACAAAAACCAAAGTGCCGGGCAATGTAATATTGAACCGGGCCAAAATCCAATACAGTAGGGCTATTGTCCTTTTTACGAGGGTCTTGCGCTTTGCGGTATTGTTTTACCTTCGAAATAATAGGACTTCTGTAAAAAGCGGGAACATTAAAGGTTTTCATTCGTTATTAGCAAGTAACAAAGCTAGTTATTTTTTGTTTCTTGGGTGGTAACTTAAAATATTATCTCTCAAAAACTGGCGATCGAGGTGGGTATATATTTCTGTTGTGGAGATACTCTCGTGTCCCAGCATTTCTTGTACTGCACGCAAATCAGCGCCACCTTCCACCAAGTGGGTCGCAAAAGAGTGACGAAAGGAATGGGGGCTCAACGTTTTCTTAATACCGGCCTTTACAGCAAGATCTTTAATAATATAAAAAACCATTACTCGCGATAAACCATTTCCCCGACGGTTTAAATACAAAATATCGTCCGACTTTTTTTTTACAGGCACAAGCAATCGTACCTGGCTGATGTAGTTTTGAATTAACTTTTTAGCAACTTTACCTATTGGGATCATACGTTCTTTATTTCCCTTACCGGTTACTTTTATATAGTCTTCTTTCAGGTGCAAATCACTAATTCTTAAATTAACCAACTCACTCACCCTCAAACCACAGCTATAAAGTGTTTCCAGCATACTCAAGTTCCTCTCCCCTTCGGGACTGCTTCTGTCGATACAAGCCAACATGGCATCAATTTCATACACGCTCAAAAAAACTGGTACTTTTCTTTTAATTCTTGGCGTTTCCAATAATTCAGAAGGGTTTTGCTTAATATCGTTTTCTAACAGAAGGAATTTATAAAAAGTTTTAATACCTGAAATTATACGTGCCTGAGTGGCGGCAGAAAAACCGAGTACGGCCACCCATTCCACAAAATCCTGAAGCTGACGGTAACTAAATTTATCAGGTCCCTGATAACCTTGAAATAATTCAGAATAATTTTCAAGTTTTTTAAGGTCATCCGCATAGGCTTCTATTGAATTGCCCGAGAGAGACCTTTCCAGCTGTAGATAATGTTTAAATCGGATATAATAAGCCTTCCAGCCCGCCATGGATAATAAAGGTACGTGACAATTTTAAGAAATAATTTTTCTTAAATTCATCCCATGAAGATAACAATTATTAATGGGCCAAACTTAAATCTTTTGGGCAAACGTGAAACAGATATTTATGGTCATGAGTCGTTTGAAAGTTACCTGCCAGAATTACAGAAAAAATTCCCGGCCTGGACCCTTGAGTATTTTCAAAGCAACGTGGAGGGAGAGCTTATAAATAAACTGCAAGCAGTGGGATTTTCCCATGATGGTATTATTATTAATGCCGGAGGTTTTACACATACTTCTATAGCTATTGCCGACGCAGTAGCGTCGATTAAAACACCGGTGGTAGAGGTGCATATCAGCAACATTTTTGGGCGGGAAGATTTCAGACATGTGTCCTATCTGGGGAGATACTGCACCGGTAGTATAAGCGGTTTTGGATTGAAAGGGTACGAACTTGCCCTCAGAAGTTTTGATTTAAAATAAGATGCTTGTCAATTAAGTATATCCAGGCTTCCCTGACCTTCTCTGATAATAACCACCTCCTCACCACTACAATCAAGTATCGTAGATGGGTGTACATTTCCAAATCCCCCATCAATTACCATATCCACTTTACCTTCGTACTGCTGATAGATTATTTCGGGGTCCGAAAAATATTCGACTACCTCGTCACTCGTATCTTTTAAACTTGTTGATATGAGTGGGTTTCCCAGGCCGAGTACTATCGACTTACAGATCTGGTTATCCGGTACGCGAATCCCAACGGTTTTCTTATTTTGTTTCAATAATTTAGGCACATTGCCATTCGCTTCAAGAATAAAAGTATAAGGGCCGGGTAATGCCTTCTTCATGATGCGAAAAATATGATTCGGAATAGCTTTGGTATACTCCGACAAATGACTAAGATCAGAACACACAAAAGAGAAGTGTGATTTTTCTGGTTTGATTCCTTTTAACCGGCAGAGTTTTTCAACGGCTTTAGGGTTGGTAATATCGCAGCCCAAGGCGTAAACAGTATCGGTGGGATAAATGATGATCCCGCCTGCCCTCAAGCAATCTACTACCGAAACAATGGAAGCAGGTGAAACATTATTTTCGCTGATTCTCAAAAACATAAAGCAAAGATACGCAAAAGGGGGGACTATTAGCTTCAATAACGAGGGCATAAAATTATGTTCGCAACTCTGGTTGTTGATTGTGTAACGGAAACTTCATTAAAACAAACCCTGGTTATCAACGCAAACAGTGATTACCTCTATTTGTGAAGTTATTGAATATTCTTAAACAGAAGCAGATTCGTTTTAACTAATTTTCCCCTCATCCAAAAAAACAGTTGTACAACCATTGCTCAACTACCCACCATTTATGGATGATTGGTAAAACAAATTTTCCCCCAAAAAAAACATCTAATACCAATATCGTGACACTTGTTAAGTATCAGAATGCACTAAAAATTTCGGAAGTAATTTTGATCAGGTAACCAAAGTCTTTCAACCAGAGATTAAGGCGCCAAATAAAAATGATAAAAAAAATTTTAAATTCAATTGCTCAAACTATTAGCAAAAGCATAAAAGACATTCGTCAGTGGTTTAAAGGCCCAGTGATCACGCTAAAAAACAGCTTTGTACCGAAAGACACTCAGAGCAATCAAGTACTGATAGTCAAAACATACCGAGTTATCTGGAAAACACTTTCTCCTGATAAATATTGCTCAACGCCTTCTCTGGAAACAAAAAGAATTGGCTTTGAACTCTTAAGCAATGATATAACCACTGATACATCCGAAAACTGAGTTCAAAAAAAACAGCTAAAAAAAATATATTGTGTTGCAAATCGCAATTTGTAAAGGTATCGGTTAACAGCCACTGCAAACGCGCCTCCGTATTGCATTAGTTAACATTACAGGTAAACAAATTAAACCGTCAGGTCATCACGATATCTACGTTTAGAATGATACGTTTAGAAAAAAAATACACAAAAAAAAAGAACCAAATTTCTGATAAAAAGCTAAGAATAAGCATTTTCTTAAACACCGTGTTATTTTTCACAAAGGACAAAAAACTCATATACGTATATTTTTTATTTACAGGCTGTGTTGAAAAAAATGACGGCTTAAAAGTTTTATCGGATGTTTACTTCGGACGGAACTCGAATTGTAACATTGTGAACAGCTATTTCGAGCATCAGCTTTCTCAAGAACTCATCTACATGTATGACCACGATGCCCAAAAAGAAATCAAGTTTTACACCCTGAACGGATCATTGGTAAAATCTGTCCCACTCAGGAAATCAAAAAAAATAGTCGATAACATCGCTAGTATCTCGGTTATTTCTATCGATACAATCATCATCAACTCCGATTACACCAATCAGATTTTGGTCATAAATCGTAAAGGAGAAATATGGAAAAAAATTGATCTGACAAATAAACTGATTGACCAAAAACAAAACCAGTACGAATTTGTAAGCTCTGCATTTTCTGGCAACCAAAACGGTAGTTCACTTTTGTTAAATTGTTGTTGGCGATTAAATCTAAAAGACGCGGCACAAGGACAACACCCGAGAGACAACCTCGAAGAGTTAACCTATTTTTATAAAAATTATTATGAATCGCCTTTTTTTATCACGCTTTCTAATATTTTCTCCGACAGCCCGAAAATTGACTATCACGCACCCGGCTTATGCAAAAAGATCTTAAACAAGATAGAAATATTAGCTGAACCACCATCTTTCACGTGCATCGAGAACAACATTTTTATCTATTCCCTACATTCAGACAAACTATTTATTATTAACCGAAGTGATTTTTCGTTTTCAAAGTCAATTCAAGTTAAATCTGAATTTACCAGCATTGGCGCAAGCACAATCAAGATAAATGTTGAAAATATTGAAAAAGTGCGGGACAGTACCATTTATAAAATTGAGAATGCCGGGCGAATAATACGAGTACTTTTTAACGTAAGAAAAAAAGAATACTACTGCTTTGTAAAGCATAAGAAAATAAACAAAGAGTTAAACGATAAGCGAAATTCATTTTCAATAATTGTTTACAAACCCGATTTCCAAAAAAAGAAGGAATACGTTCTTGACAATAGACTTTATGACTATAACTCATCCATTGTGACTGGAAACGGGCTATTGATCTTAAAAAATGACACCACAAAAAACTTATTAAAAAATGACAAAAAAACTTATAGCCGTCTTGTTTTCGACTAGCTTATTTTTACTCTCTTGCTCCAAAACCGGTTTTGTACAGCAGTGTAGTTATTCCCAATACGACTCTTTAAAAGACTATTTAAGAGCCCGACAAAACGTTCAGCTGGATACCTCGATAAAAAAAATCTTCGTTTTAACAGAACACGGATGCCTGCCGTGTAAAAAAAAATTCACGGCCATTATTGACAAAAATAAATTTAATGCCAAAGCAATAATCATTATCGGAATTTCCGCAAAAGATTTGAATCTATTAAATATCGAACTTAAAAAAAACAGTTTTGTTGATACAACCCTTGTCGAGTCCGATTGTAAAATGCTCCAAGAATCCAAAGTAATCTATCTTAAAAATGGAGCGATTGACACCGTTGTAACTATTGGGGCAAAAAAAATAAAAGAACAGTTTGACTACATTCAACGGCGATAGAGCATCAAAAAAACAGTAATACCAACACCACATCTTACGATTCAATTAACTTACTACGGCTAACGCGCTAATTAATCCGAGTTAAACAATTATTAACCGGATGCAGGTATTTTATTTGCCAGTTTCATCATCTGTTTTTACCGCCTGTATAATACTCTTAATAGACCTCAACCGTTAAACGTTAAAAAATGTAAACCTGGCTTCCTGTGTTAAGAAATATTGTTAGGTTCAATAAAAATTGTGAGACACAATTCCGGTAATCAGACGCCCGTAACGTTTTGCATTTTTTGTATTATACCCACAAACAAAGCCTATGCGGAAAATTATACCGGTACTTTTGTGTTGCTTATTTATTCATTCCCTGCGTGGCCAAAACATCCGGTTAAAGGGAAATGTGGCCGACACAGCCGCGAAACAGGGATTAAGCAATGTCCTTCTAATGGCCATCAAATTTAACGACTCAACCCTTATTAATTATACGCGAAGTAATGCGAATGGCCAATTCAACCCTATAACAGTTCCTATAGACACGTACATTGTTATTCTTTCTCATCCGTCTTTCAGTGACAAAACCTACCTGGTAGTTCCCGACAAAAAAGACTCAGTGTTTAATTTTAAAAACGTAGTGCTCCCGCCTAAATCGGTTGTTTTGAATGAAGTTGAAGTAATTGCCTACCGGGATAAAAGTTATTACAAAGGAGATACACTGGTGTTTACCGCCGATTCTTTTAAAACGCAAGCTAACGCAACAGTTGAAGATCTGCTTAAAAAATTACCCGGTGTGCGCGTAGACGCCAAAGGAAAAATAACCATTCAGGGCAAGGAAGTAGATCAGGTTTTGGTTGATGGGGATGAGTTTTTCGGAAGTGATCCAACCGTGGCTACCCGCAACTTGAACGCGACGGCAATCGAAAACGTGCAGGTTTACGATAAAAAAAATGAGAGCGCCGAAGAAGGAAAATCGGAAACTTTGAAAGTAGTGAATCTGCAGATGAAAGAAGACGCGAAAAAAGGTTATTTTGGCAAAATATCGGGCGCCTCCGATTTTCAAAAATTTTACGAAAATGAGCTGATGGCAAACCGGTTTAAAGGCAACAAAAAGCTTTCTGTTTTTGGAATCTTTGCCAATACTCCGAAGCAGGCCTTTGGCTGGAACGACGCTAACCGATACGGACTTACGGGAGAAACACCGTATACCTATGATGAAGAAACAAATAGCTGGAATAGCAGAGAACAGGGCGGAACGGGAATTCCTCAAACCTTAAGAACCGGCATATACTTTAGTGATAACATCAGTAAAAAAACAAAAATTAATACCGATTATACTTTTTCCCGAAACGTACTTGAATCGGGTACAGAGACCAATACACAATTTTTTTTAGCGGACACTTCCTATACCAACTCCACGGTTCTAAAATCACGTAACCAAAACATGGGGCACAATTTTAATTTTTCGCTTACACAAAAATTGGATTCACTTACCGAACTTAGAGTTATACCAAAAATAAAATATGGCACCTATTCCAAAAGAAGCGAACAAACGGATGTGTTTATTTCTGAATTGAAAGACACGACGAGAAGTACGCGGATTTTCACCGACACAAAAAATGAATCGACCGACGCTAATGTGTTAATTAGCCTTAACAGGAGTTTTAAGAAAAAGGACCGGAAGTTTAATTTTACCTATCAGCCGGTATATAGCAACTCGGATAATTCTACACGACTTAATACTGATTTCCTATATTTTAAAGACCAGCTGCCCGACAGTTCTATCAATCAGGATAAGTCGCAGAACAACTACAAAATGGAACATAACATTTCTTTGCTGTATACCGAACCTATTACCAAAAAGTTTAAAGCCCAGGTAAATTATGGCTTTACCCACAATCAAAATAATTCGAATAAAAAAACCTACGATTATGGTGGAAGCACTTACGATTTGTTTAATCCTACGCTCTCCAACAATTTTGAGAATAAGCGGTTGATTAATCGTGCCGGGTTAAAGTTGATATATGATGTTAAGAAATACAAAATTTCCATTGGTTCCAATGTAAGGAATATCCAACAGGAAAATCTCAACGTAACCAGTCAAAAAAAGCTAACACTTAATGTGAATAACATTCTTCCTAATGCGTCCTTTGTTTATCGTTTCAGTCAATCGTCCAATCTGGATCTTGCTTACACCAGTTCATCACAACAACCTGACTTAATGCAGATGCAACCGGTAATTGATAACTCAGATCCTAACCGCATTTCAATTGGGAACCCCGACCTAAAACCCACGTTCAACAATAATTTGCACCTGAACTATTATTTCTACAAGGGCATCAGCGATGTTAACCTATATTTAGGCGCCAATGGGGGAAATACCAATAACCAGATTTCCTATTTCACCACCTATGACTCCTTGGGAAGGGCGGTTACACAACCAATAAACGTAAATGGCAACTACAACGCCAATATGTACATAGGAGGTGGACATCCGCTGTTTAAAAGGTTTTTAAAAGTATATTATAATTTTAATGGCAGTTACAACAACAACATTTCGTTTGTGAACGGGATTAAAAATGCTTCTCAAAATACGAGTCTTGGTCCAAACATTACATTTGAAAAAGATCATGATAAAGTCAACGTGAGGGTATCGGGCAACTACAACTATAATCTTCCAAAATCCAATATCAGTATCCAATCAAACCAGCCCTATTACAGTTATGGATTTGATGGAAATATTACATTAAAACTTCCCGGTAAATTTTCTATATCGTCCGACGGAAATTATACCAACAATGGCAACCGCACACCAGGCTATAACCTCAATTACTTTATCTTAAACGCTTCTATCGATAAAAAATTTCTTAAAAATGAAAATCTGGTCGTTTCGTTCATTGCCAACGATATTCTCAACCAAAACATCAGCAATCAACGTTATATTACGAGCAACCAGATTGTAGATACAAAAACGCAGATCATCCGGCGCTATTTCCTGCTCAAGGTGTTGCTCAAATTTAACAATCAAAAAACGAAAGAAGATGATGAGGATTATTAAAGTGCTATTACCGTTACTTTTCCTAACCGTTATTTGTGAAGCTCAGATCTCATCGGCAAAAATCACCTATGAGCGTAAAACCAATCTTTACAAAAAATTTAAGTCGCACGATGTGCAGAATTGGATTCAGGAGGAAGATAAAATTAAAATAGAGTATTTTGAACTGTTTATCTCTGACACCTGTTCATTATTTAAGCCACAGGAAAGTGAGCTGCGTGAAAAATATGGTTGGGCTACTTCCAAAAACAGTGTGTATCAAAATTTCAACAATCATACCAGGTACCTCATCAAAACGATTTGGGGGGAAGAGTTGCATTTAACTGATAGTTTGTTTAAACGTCAATGGCAAATAACCGAGAGCAGCCGCAACATTGCGGGGTATACCTGCAGGAAAGCGGTATGGCAGGCCAACGATTCTACACGGATTTACGCCTGGTTCAGTTACGATTTGCTGCCATCTACCGGGCCAGAAAGTTTTAACGGACTGCCAGGAACCATACTGGGACTGGCTACAGAGGATGGTGGTGTGGTTTATTTTGCAAAAAAAATTGAAGTAATAAAAACCGAGCCCGCGCAATTTATCCTGCAAAGGAAAAAGAAAATTTATACAGTTACCGAATTAAAAGACCAGTTAACCAAACAATATGGGAAAGAAAAGTGGTTCAAAACCATGTTCTATGAGCAGTTTGGGATTTGGTAATCTTGCTATGACTAAAATTTTAGACTCTTTAAAACCACAAGCGTTTTAGTTAGCATTTCCTCCGTAAAGTCAAGATGTGTAACCATTCTTACTGTTTGTTTACCAAACGCCGACACACGAATGTTTTCAGCAGCCAGTAATTTTTCAAATGCATCGCCGCTCAGCATGTCCTTTTTCAAATGAAAGATCACAATGTTAGTATATACTGGTAAAACTGATTCAATAAAAGGAAGGGTTTGTAGAGCTTCTTCTATTTTTTTCGCGCGTTGATGATCTTCTTTCAAACGGGCAATGTTATTTTGTAGGGCATATAATCCGGCCGCCGCCAATATACCAGCCTGGCGCATACCCCCGCCAAACAGCTTTCGGGTCCGCCGCGCTTTTTTAATAAATGTTTTATCACCGAGTAACAAGGAACCCACCGGGGCGCCAAGTCCTTTAGAAAGACAAATAGAAATGGAATCAAAATAACTTCCTACTTGTCTTGATGACTCGCCTGTTTCGATAAGGGCGTTAAAGATCCTGGCTCCGTCTAAGTGCAATTTTAATTGTTTGTCACGGCAAAATTGGTGTATTTCTTGTATTTGAGGAATGGAGTAATAACTCCCACCTGCCCTATTAATCGTGTTCTCAAGGCTTACCAAACTGGTTCTAGTTAACCAGTCATAGTCGGCATTGATAAACGGCTCTATCATCGCCGCGCTCAATCTTCCTTCGTGCCCACTCACCAATCTGGCCTGAACGCCCGAGTTAGCGGAAATTCCTCCACCTTCGTAATTATAAATGTGCGAATTTACATCGCAAATTAACTCATCACCGGGTTGGGTGTGCACTTTAATGGCTATCTGATTGGTCATGGTACCACTTGGACAAAACAATCCGGCCTCTTTACCAAAAAGGGATGCGCCAAATGCTTCCAATTGTATAATGGTTGGATCCTCGTTAAATACGTCATCGCCCACTTCCGCGCGGAGCATTGCATCCAGCATGGCGGCAGAAGGCCTGGTCACGGTATCGCTCCTCAGGTCAATAATTTTCATGCTAATATTTCCAGAGTTTCAATAATTTTTCTTTGAAGCGTTCTTTTGGCAGGAAATTATGTTCCAGATCCACATTCATTGGAACCGGCGTATCGAGACTCCCTTCGCGCATCACAGGGGCGTCGAGGTAACTGAAACAGTTTTCGGTAATCAGCGAAGCTATTTCTCCCGCAATACCACCGGTCAAGGTATCTTCGTGGAATACAATAACGCGGCCCGTTTTTTTCACCGATTGGTATATCGTTTCCACATCTAAGGGGGCAAGGGTTCTAAGATCAATAAGATCCGCGCTCAGGTCAGGATTTTCATCCAAAGCCTCCATTGCCCAGTGCACCGCAAGACCGTATGATACAATGGTTAGATCGGCTCCCTCTCTTACCAATCTTGCTTTTCCAAATGGTACTGTAAAATATCCTTCCGCCACGTCCTCATGAATGCTTCGGTAAAGCGCCTTATGTTCAAAATACATCACCGGATTGGGGTCTTCAAAAGCCGAAAGCAATAATCCTTTTGCATCCGATGGAAATGCCGGATAAGCAATTTTTAGTCCGGGGGTTTTAAAAAACCAGGCTTCATTGCTTTGGCTGTGGAACGGGCCCGCCGCAACGCCAGCACCTGTAGGCATCCGCACTACCACATCGGCATTTTGGCCCCAGCGGTAATGGCTTTTTGCCAGGTTATTCACAATTTGTGTCATTCCTTCACTCACAAAATCGGCAAACTGCATTTCCACCATGGCCTTATGACCATTAATGGAGAGCCCAAATCCGGCTCCCAGAATCGCACTTTCACACAAAGGCGTATTCCGTACCCGGTCTTTTCCAAACTCTTCCACAAACCCTTCTGTAATTTTAAACACACCTCCATAATCCGCAATATCCTGCCCCATCAACACCAGATTAGGATGTTTTTGCATGGCCAGTTTTAATCCGTTGCTGATAGCGTCTATCAGACGCATATTAATTTTTGTTCCGGACGGAGTAATCGCCGACGGAGTAAAGGATTTAAAAAGTTCAGCAAGTTCTTTCGCGGTATCCGGTTTCGGGTTTTGCTCGGCAAAGGCGATTTCAAGTCCGGCGTCAATTTCTTTTTTTATTCCTGCCCGGGTACTTTCAATCAGATCATCGGTAAGTACACCTTCAGAAATTAAAAACTTCTCAAATGTATTTACGGGATCTTTTCTGCCCCAAACATCAAACAACTCTTTAGGCACGTATTTGGTGCCACTGGCCTCCTCATGGCCGCGCATTCGGAATGTCACACATTCCAGGATCACAGGACGTGGATTTTCACGAATGCTTTCCGCCAGATTTTTTACCGTTTCGTACATTTTTAACACGTTGTTACCATCCACAGTTATACCTTCTATACCATATCCAATGGCTTTGTCAGCAAATGATTTGCATCGGAACTGTTCGTTGCTTGGTGTACTAAGTCCATAACCGTTATTTTCGATTACAAAAATTACTGGTAAATCCCATACCGCAGCGGTATTAATACTTTCGTGAAAGTCGCCTTCACTGGCGCCACCATCGCCACTAAAAACAACGGTCACTTTTTTATCTTTTCGCAATTTATTTGCGAGGGCAATTCCATCGGCCACGCCCAGCTGTGGACCGAGGTGAGAAATCATACCCACAATTTTATATTCCTGCGTACCAAAGTGGAACGATCGGTCGCGTCCTTGCGTAAAACCACCGGGCTTGCCCTGAAATTGAGAAAATAATCTGTTAAGCGGGATTTTTCGGGTGGTAAAAACGCCCAGATTACGGTGCATAGGCAAAATGTACTCGTCGTGTTCCAATGCAGTGGCCACTCCAACTGAAATAGCTTCCTGTCCTATTCCACTAAACCATTTGGCTATTTTTCCCTGGCGCAGGAGGAGTAACATTTTCTCCTCAATCATCCTGGGTTTTAAAATATTTATATACAACTCTAAGAGCGTAGTATCTTTATGTTTCTTCCGGTCAAATTTAACGGGCATTTCGGCGGTAATCATACAGTATTATTTTTTATCCTTTATTAAAACGGTGAAACCAATTCCCAGATTAATCCAACTCATTACATAGTTGTTGGAGGTGGTATTCACCTCTCCAAACTGATTAAATCTGGGCGATTTAGGGTCAAAACGGGAGAACTGGGTGGTATAACTAAAAAACACCGAGAAGGCAAGAGTATTATCTACAATAAAATTTGCGCTAATTTCAGGTTGAACATAAGCTGCGTTAAATTTTTCAGGACCATAGGGACGATTAGCAAGTGACGAATCGGGATTTATGTTCAGATAATTACACATAGCGTAACCAGTGTTAAGCGCGTAGCCCACGTAACCTTTCTCCGAAAAAAATTGATCGTAACCTAAACGGATAAAAGCACCATTGGCCACACAACGGGTATTATAAGGTACTTTGGCATTAAACAATTGTTGTTTAAGAAATTTATTATTCTGAAAGTGAGAATTTTGATATCCCACGCCGACGTAAAAATTATCAAACATCCGCATGTTCACTGACAGGTTGGCTTCATATAACCCGGCGAAACAGGTACGAAACATCTGGCTGCTGACCGCCTTTGGAATACCGATATTCCCGCGTACCGAGAACCGGGCATTGTGCTGTTCGGCTTTTTGCGAAAAACTGAAAAGAGAACCGAAGATCAATATTAATAAAACCAACTTACGCATTCAATGTTTAAATATAACTGTTTATTGAGGAATTTAAAACAGGTTGAACCCCAAAATTATCAACGTGAACCGCTTAAACAAACTTTACCCCTTTTATAAACTTTCTACCTCTAAGAACAAAACTTCGCTTATTTTTAATACCTCAAAACCCTTCCGGAGATGCTTAAAAATTTTACTCCTTTTATGAAAAAAATCGGGCTCATTATTTTGATACTTCTATCCGGCTCAATGTTAAGAGCCCAGTCCCCGGATAGTACATCTCACAAACAAATGGCCGAAACCATTAAAAACCTATACAATAAAAAACAATTTAAAGAGATTTACGCACTCGGCAGTCCTTATTTTCTACAAATGATCCCTGAAAAAGAGTTTGTTGATTTTCTGAACCACAGCATTTACAGCAGTTTGAGCACAATGGAGCGACAACGGTACGTCGGGGAAGAAAAAGAGTTTCACGCATTTATTACCGACTTTAAAAACGGGCAACTCCGGATGAATTTACTTTTGGATGAAAATGCCAAGCTGAGTTATTTTCAGTTTTTACCCTACGAAGAAAAGAAAGTCACTAAAGTTTTAGATTTTATTTCAGACAACAAAAAACAAACCGAACTGGATTCTCTGGTGGACGCATCTGTGCTAAAATTCATTCAAAGCCCTCAGAACTGCGGGATCAGCATTGGAATACTGCACCAGGGTAAACGGTATTTTTATAATTATGGCGAAACCTCGCGAGGGAGTAAAACGCTGGCCAATAACCAAACCATTTACGAAATTGGTTCGGTCACCAAAACCTTCTGTGGAATTTTACTGGCCATGGCGGTGAACGAAAAAAAAATGGACCTGGAAGCGGACATAAGGAATTACTTGCCGGATAAATACCCTCATCTGGTGGTGAATAATTCTTTTGTAAAAATAAAACACCTGGCCAATCATACCAGTGGCCTGCCGCGACTGCCTGAAAGCTTAATGACCGGCCCTGAATTTGACAGTCTCAACCCCTACAAATCGTTCACCAGAAAGAGAATGCTGGAAGACCTGAAGAAAGTGAGACCGGCCAGTGAACCCGGGACCGTGTGCGAATATTCCAACTATGGCGTGGCTTTATTAGGTTTGATTCTTGAGGATGTTTACAAAAAAACATTTGAAGAACTGGTAAAAGAAAAAATTTGTAGCCCTAACGGCATGAACAATACCGCCGTGATTTTATCGCCCAGACAAACAGAAATGTTTGCACAGGGATACAACGAAAATGGTGAGAAAACGCCTCATTGGGAACTGAATGCTTTTGGTGCCGCCGGGGCATTAAGATCGACCACCGAGGATCTGTTAAACTATTTGAACTATAACTTAACCGAACCGGATGAGGCCACCAAACTGGCACATCAGGCAACGTTCAAAGGTAAACAAACCCTTGGCCTTTCATGGTTTTTATCCAATACAAAAGCCGATAACTCTCTCATTTGGCACAATGGCGGCACTTATGGGTTTAGCAGTTTTTGCGGGTTTATAAAAGAAAAAAAATGTTCGGTCGTGATCTTATCCAATTCTGCTACCAATGTAGATTACATTGCTATTGCGATTTTTAACTATCTACAAAAGAAGGAATAACCGCTTTACGCTTTTTCGAGTACAATTTGTATTTTTTGTAACGCCTGTATCAGTTCTTCATCCGTAATGGTAAGTGGGGGTGCAATACGCATAGCGGTATTGCAAAACAAAAACCAGTCGCTGATCACCCCGTTTTCGATGCAGGATTTGATCACTTTCATGTTTAGTGCCTCGTCCATAAAATCAATGGCACCCAAAGCGCCCACCATCCTGATCTCTTTAATGAGCGTATGGTTTAAGTGTTCGGAAACAATCTGTTGAATTTGAAGCGCGCGCTGTGCAAGCCCTCCTTCCAAAATTACTTCCAATGAGGCCTGCGCGGCGGCTATACACACCGCATTACCGCCAAAGGTATTAATATGACCCAGCACGGGATTATTGGTAAGGCCGTACATAAGTTGATGACTGGCAATAAATGCGCCAATGGGCATGCCACCTCCCATGCCTTTTGCGACTAACAGAATATCGGGTACAAGGTTAAACTGTTCAAACGCGAATAAGGTTCCTGTGCGGCCAAAACCCGTTTGTATTTCGTCAACAATCAAAAGAGTGCCGGTGTGACGACACCTGGCACTGAGGGCTTGGATAAAAAGTTGGTCCGCTTTCCGGATCCCCGCTTCTCCCTGAATCAGCTCAATAATCACCGCGGCTGTTCGCGGCGTGATCTGATCCACCTCATCCATGTTGTTGTACTCTAAAACAGTTACATCTGGTAACAATGGCCTGAAGCTATTTTTAAAATACTCATCCCCCATTACACTCAACGCCCCGTGCGTGCTTCCGTGATACGCATTTTTAAAACACACCAATCCCGTTCGTCCGGTTACTCGTTTAGCCAGTTTCAACGCACCTTCCACGGCCTCGCTGCCACTGGTAGTGTAATACACCGAATCGAGGGATTCAGGTAATAATTTTGTTAACGTGGTAGCGTACTTTACCTGCGGACTTTGATTAAATTCTCCATACACCATCAGGTGCATAAATTTTTGAGATTGCTCCTGAATCGCTTTTACAACCCGCGGATGGCAGTGCCCCACATTGCTCACCGAAATGCCACTGATCAGGTCGGTATATTCCTTACCTGAATGATCCATCAACTTAACCCCCTGGGCACGCTCAATATTTACATCTACCCCCAACAAAGGAAGGTCAGACGTTTGTGCTACATGCCTTAAAAATAATTCGCGCTGGTTCATTTAGCCTTAACTAAATTAATAAATAATTCGCGGCCCGCGCGGGGTTTAATGGAATTATAGGCTGGCTCGAGCGCCTTAATGGTGAATGCTTGGTTAAAATAATTCAGGTATTCCTCCGCTGTACCGCCAAATGGTGGCCCCGGGGTTTCAAACTGGTCGTTGAACAAAAGGCCCACCAATTTACCGCCAGGTTTTAAAAGCCTGGCTACTTTGTCGGCATAGGCCTGTCGCAGGCCAGGATGAATAGCACAGAAAAAAGTTTGTTCGATGATCAGGTCATACCGGTTTTCTTCCAGTTCAAAAAAATCCTGTTTCAATAAATGACGGGTATTAAATCCGGAGCACCGGTCACTAAAATTTTTTAAAGGCGCGTCGGCAATGTCGCATACAAACACATTGGTAAATCCTTTTTTGTGCAGGTATTCCGCTTCATACGCGTTTCCAGCGCCAGGAATCAGTATCTGGAGTTGTTTCTCCTCAAGCTGGTCAATGTAGTGTTGAAGCGGTGTTGAAATTTCACCCAGATCCCACCCCGCTTTGTTTTCGAGATAACGGTTGTTCCAATATGGCTCTGTTAAATCTGTACTCACTCTTCCTCCATGACTACCAGGCGGATGGAATCAACGCTCTGGCGGTTCCGTTTCAAAATAGTTATTTCATACCCATCCCGTTTACGTTTGTCGTTTACCGCAGGGATGCGTCCAAATATGTAATTGATATACCCAGACACCGTTTCGTATTGGGGATTTTCAGGTAAAGCCACCGGTAGTGCCTCATTTACATCCGTAATATTGGACTGCGCGTTCACGATAAATTCTGTATCGCTTTTCTTCTCCACATTTGGGGTTTCTTCATCATGCTCATCCTGAATTTCGCCCACTAGTTCCTCAATAATATCTTCCATGGTTACCAGGCCAGCCGTAGAGCCAAACTCATTGGTTACAATGGCCATCTGGTAATGGTGTTTCTGAAAATCGCGCAATAGTTCATTGATTTTCATGCTCTCCGGAATAAAATGCACCGGCCGCATAATTTCAAGTAAACTTTTGTATTTATTTTCGATCAGCGCTTTTAGTAAATCTTTACTGTGCACAATCCCAATCACGTTATCAATATCGTTCGAGTAAACGGGTAACCGGGAAAATCCCTCGTCGATGATGCGCTTCGTTACCTCGTTGCGTTCCAGTTCCACATCAATGGCCAGAATCCTGTTTTGTGGCACCATCACCTGTTTCACGATGCGATCATCAAAATCGAACACATTTTGGATCAATTCGTTCTCGCTGGGTTTAATGGCACCACCTTCTTCACTTTCGGTTAATATGAGACGTAATTCCTCTTCCGAGTGAAAATCTTCCTCACCCACACTCTTCATGCCCAGCAGGCGCAACACCATGTTTGAGGTTTTATTCAGCAACCAGATGAACGGCGAGCAGATAAAATAAAAAATGCGTAAAGGCCAGGCAATAAAAAGAGCCGCGGGCAGACAATACTTGATGCCAATCATTTTAGGGATCTGTTCACCAATGGTGACGTGGAAAAAAGTTAACAGGGCCAGGGCGATGGTTAATGAAATACCGTGATTGGCAACCCCTTTTAACGCCGGAAAAATATTCTGGATAATGTGTGAAATGGTTTCCTCGCCCACAGCACCTAACGCGAGGGAAGCCAGGGTAATACCCAGTTGCGTAGCCGAAAGATACGCGTCCAGCTTTTCGAGGAGGGTTTTGGCCAATTTGGCGCGGCTGCTCCCTTTCTGTGCTTTTACATCCAGTTGAGAAGCCCTTACCTTAACGAGTGCAAATTCCGCGGCAACAAAAAACCCATTTACGAGAATCAGCAAAAAGGTAATAAAGAGGTCGATAAACATATTTAGTTAATCAAATATAAGAATTTGCAGGATTTGTGAAAATCAGGCATTCATTTTTTTCAACTGCTCTTCTTTTAAATAAATGATCTGTTTTAACAGGTTTATTTCGGCGTTTAGTTGAGTAGTCGTTTTAACGGTGTCATCGCCGGTCCACAACTTATTAATATAATAAGGTTTTTCAAAAGAATTAAAGGCTTCGTTTTCTTCCCTGAAAAAACTGTATAAAGGTACCCTGAGTTCTTTTGAAATTAGCTCCAGGTTACGCAATTCGAGGGTTTTGTTATTTAGGTCAGAGGTCAGGTTTTCTTCGCTCATACCCAGGTACTCTGCCAGTTGGGCAAAGGTGTAGTTCTCTTTTTTCAAGATCCCTATTAATTGGGATTTTATATCCATCATGTGCAAATTTAAAATAAATCCGGGTTAAAATAAAAAAGCCGGTGCAAAACCGGCCTTTTAAGGATTTATATGTTAAATGGTTAAGCTTTTGGCTTATCCAATTGTTTATTTTGAATTTTTTCGCGGATACGGGCTGCTTTACCGGTAAGTGAACGTAAGTAGAACAATTTGGCGCGACGTACGATACCAATTTTATTCACTTCGATGTTATCAATAAAAGGAGATGCCACAGGAAAAATACGTTCAACCCCTACTCCATTACTAATTTTACGCACGGTAAAAGAAGCAGTTGCTTTTTCGTTTTTACGTTGAATTACCACGCCTTGAAATTGCTGGATACGCTCTTTATCACCCTCTTTAATTTTATAGGAAACGGTGATGGTATCACCGGCTTTAAACTTTGGGTGTTTGTGCTCAGCAGTCAGTTGCGTTTTTACGTAATCTAATAAAATGCTCATTTCTTTTTGTTTTAATTATTAAACGTTTCCAGCATACTTTACCTTGTGTAAACAGCGGCTTTTGAAAACGGAGGGCAAATATAGTAAAATTATTTAAGAAAAATGCAAAAAAGCGGCAGTATTTTTATACTTTTGCGGGGTAAACAGCGGTTTTTTGCTGTTCACTCAAGTGTTTGTCCCGGCTGTTGCCGGGAAGTATAACAGGCCCAGGTGTTGGAATGGTATACAAGTACGCTTGAGGTGCGTATGCCGTAAGGCGTGGGAGTTCGAGTCTCCTCCTGGGTACTGAAGCAGACTATTTTTTAATAGTCTGCTTTTTTGTTTCTAAACCCCCAGTAGAATCAGGGAATTTCAAATAAAAAAACATTTCGATATTTTAGTGGTTAAATCATCCGAATTTCTAGTTGCATTGATAATGAAGCAATTGCGAGTTAGAGTCCGGTTCACCCAAAACCTAAACAAAAAATCATGAACACAAAACCTAAAAAGCGTTTAAGTATTGAAGAATTAAAATCTTATCCCGGACTTGAAAATTATACTGATGAAATGGCTGAAGAAACAATAGCTAGTCTTGAAGCATTATCAATTTTGTTTTATGAACACTATCAAAAATCAATTCAGCAAAAGGAAAAATTAGAATTAGTAAGATCAAAAAATGCTAAAGAATAAAGGTTATTTATTCTGAATGCAGAAATCATAGATTTAGTTATTCCAACCCGGTGCCTATCTTATTTTTTATTTTCACTATAGACAGATTTTCTATAAGCCGTTCCCCATTTTGCCAATTCATCTATAAGGGAAGAAAGCGTTTTGCCATATTCTGTTATAGAATACTCTACGGTTATTGGCTTTGTGTTCATTACTGTTCGACTCACCAAATTATTCATTTCCAAATCTTGAAGTTCCTTTGAAAGCATTTTAGTTCCAATTCCATCTATTTCTCTTAATAAATCCATAAACCCCAATGTATTGCCTTCAATGAGTGTTCCCAAGATGTGAAACTTCCATTTTCCAGACAACAAACTCATTGCATCATTAATTGCTTGCATTCTTACTTTACAGACTGGTGTAGAGTTTATTTTAGCGCGCTTTTTCAT
>Ga0075163_10002255_pt1 | contig 25988 bp, 19 predicted proteins | sample JI1023141ADNA_FD_71478 | JGI IMG/M metagenome (GOLD analysis project Ga0075163, IMG submission 71478) | Wastewater effluent complex algal communities from Wisconsin, to seasonally profile nutrient transformation and Carbon sequestration -... | ecosystem: Engineered > WWTP > Effluent > Algae...
ACCGACGAAATCAAGGAACTCCGCAGCGACGTGACAGAACTCCGCAGCGACGTAAGACGATTAGAAAATCGCATGGAGACGCTGGAATACCGCATGGAGACGCTCGAAAAAGGACAAAAGCGAATTGATGAACGCTTGGCGATAATGACCGATCAGATTGCAGGCAATCAGAGCCGCACTAAGAGCATCGAAGAACGGTTAATGATAAATGACCAACGGATTCAACGCCTTGAAGACCGTATTTTTCCCGCGCTGGCAGAAGCAGTATAACCCCTTACGTCACATTTCCTCTCGTCGTCGTTATCCTGAGCCGTCAGACAACAAGCATTGCTTTCTTTAACCCACAAAATGCTTGCACTCCGGCAGTTCACGTCTCCTCTACCTTGTATGAACCTCAACGTTAATCTTTCCATCAACAGCTTTATTCAGCAGCTGCACAGCAAAATTCTGAAGCTCGCAGCGCTGCCCAGTAAATTCCTGCGTACCAGCGTTCTGGACGATTCGATGTTCCCCGAAGTAGGCTTTCTATCGCAAGAAAAAGTACGCGAGTTGGAAAAAGTTCTTGATATTCCTATCATCACCGTCTCCTATTTTGAGCAAGCGCTCACGCACCGTTCCTACTTGCAGATTCTCAGCAATCCTAAAATTTTCTCCAATGAGCGCCTCGAATTTTTTGGTGATGCTATTCTCAGTTCTGTTATTGCTGAATATCTGTTTTATCTCCGCTCCGACGTACAGGAAGGCGAGCTGACCAAGATGCGATCATGGCTGGTCAATAAAAAATCTCTTGCCTATTGCGCTCGGAAACTACGGCTGCACGAATTTATCATGGTCAGTTTGAGTGCAAAACACTCATTGCAGCAAGGAAACGACTCTATTCTCGCCGATGCGCTGGAAGCAATTATCGCCGCAATTTATCTTGATTCCGGTGCCGATGCAGCGAAAGAGTTTATTATCCGCTCAGTGCTGCTGCACGTGATGAACGAAGGTTCACTTATGCGCGATACGAACTTCAAAAGCATTCTGCTTGAACATTCGCAATCCGTCGGTACAGGCGTGCCGAAGTATGTCGTCATTAGTGCTCAGGGACCTGACCACCACAAGGATTTTGTCATGGACGTAGTAATCAATGGCGTAGTTGTGGGGCGCGGCAACGGTCGCAACAAAAAAGATGCAGAACAAAGCGCCGCACAAAATGCAATTGAAAAAATTGCAGGCGGTGAAATAGAACTCACAAAGTAACTCAATCTCACGATGCTCAATCCCCAAACCCTCGCGGCACAATCCGCACAACTCTTTATTATTGCCGGACCTTGCGTCGTCGAATCAAAAGAATGTTTGCGCCAAGTGGCTCAGACACTCAAACCCCTTTGCAAATCGCTCAACCTGCCCTATATTTTCAAAGCCTCCTACCGCAAAGCAAATCGCACCAGTGGCGGCTCGTTTGAGACCATAGGTGACGAGCGGGCGTTGGAGTATCTTGCCGAAATTCGTGCCGAATTTGACGTTCCGGTGCTGACCGATATTCATTCCGCCGAAGAAGCTGCACTTGCCGCCAAATATGTGGATGTTCTGCAAATACCCGCCTTTCTTTGCCGCCAAAGCGATATTTTGCTTGCGGCTGCCGCGACAGGCAAAACGGTCAACATCAAAAAAGGGCAATTTCTTGCACCGGACGACATCGTGAAAGCCGTCGAAAAAATTTCTATGCCGGACAAACCGCATCCCGTCTGGGTAACAGAGCGCGGCACGAGTTTTGGCTACCACGATTTAGTTGTGGATATGCGCTCACTTGCCATTATGCGCTCTTTGCTCAACAGCAATCCTGCTACAAGCCGTTCTGTGCCTGTGATTTACGATGCAACGCACTCTGTTCAGCAGCCCAGCATCGGTGCGCAGTCCGGTGGGAAGCGGGAATTTATCGCTCCGTTGGCGCGTGCCGCTGTCGCCGTCGGCATTGACGGACTGTTTTTCGAGACACACCCTAATCCCGCTGAGGCAAAAAGCGACGCAGCCACCCAACTGCCCCTCAGCGAAGCGGAACATTTTCTGCAACAAATCGCTATGCTGCATGAAATCATGCAAAAATTGTAATATCGCACCGAGCTTTAGAAGTTCGTCCATGAGCGCTTGTGCGCTTGTGTGGCTGACGGCTTGCTTTCTGATGATGTCTTGCGAGCGCGAATCCTCCGCAGGGCTTATCAAACTGGAAGCCGCAGACTCTGCGAATCATTACAGCATCCGCCCAGTGGTACAGTTCATGGATTCCAGCTTTATGCGGGCAAAACTCACTGCGGGCTGGGCGAGGATGTACGACCGCATCAAGCGCAAACACTTGGGCGGCGGGCTGAACGTAGAGTTTTACAGCCGCCCCTACGGGCTGCTGGCAAGCGTTCTCACGGCTGATTCGGCGGTGATAGAGGATGATACGAAAAATATGACCGCTCGAGGAAACGTCGTCGTTACTTCCGAGCGAACACTCACCACCGTCAAAACAAGCACTCTCATCTGGGATAACGCCCGTAATCTCTTGCGTTCGGACGACTTCGTGGATATTACCTCGCCGAATGAGCGCTTGCAAGGCTATGGCTTTGAGTCCGACCCGAATTTGCAGCATTATACTATCTACAAAGTAACCGGTCAAACGCTGCTCATGGGCGGCATGGTGGTCGCAAGCAGTGGCACACTCAGCGCCACGACGGCAAATGCCGCGCCGCCACCAACATCACCGACAATTCTTCCGACAGCAGCTAAGAAATCTTCAACAACATCTATCATTCAACGATAAGGAGCGGGCAACGATGGCGCGAACATACCTCATTGCAGGCAATTGGAAAATGCATACCACTCCGGCAGATGCGCGGACTCTGGCAGCAGCAATTGCAGAAAAACACAACTCTTTAAAACCACCCAGCAGCGTACAAACGCTTATTTGCCCACCATACCTCAGCATTTATGCGGCTTTGGAGACGGTAAAAGGTTCGGGCGTACACGTCGGGGCGCAAGATTGCCATTTTGAGACCAAAGGTGCTTTCACGGGCGAAATTGCTCCGAATATGGTAAAAGCAAGCGGCTGCTCGCACGTGATTCTGGGGCACTCGGAGCGTCGTCAGTATTTCGGCGAAACAAATGTGCTCCTGAACAAAAAAGTTCGTGCGGCGCTTGCGGAAGGCTTAATACCTATCTACTGCGTTGGTGAAACCTTGGCAGAACGCCAAGAAGAACGGACGCTTGCCGTTGTGCGGACGCAGCTTGTGGACGGGCTGAAGGATATTTCACTCCAAAGCGCATCACAACTGGTTATCGCCTACGAACCCGTCTGGGCAATCGGCACGGGGCTTGCCGCGACTGCCGAACAAGCGCAGGAAGTCCATGCAGCGATTCGTGGCTTCATCACAGAGATTTTGGGCGCGGTCGGCGCGGAAATGCTCATACTCTACGGTGGCAGTCTGAAGCCCGACAACGCTGACGAAATCCTCTCTAAGCCCGACGTAAACGGCGGACTTATTGGTGGTGCGGCGCTGCAAGCGGATTCATTCGCTGCGATTATTGCCGCGGCTTGTAAAATTGCCACTTCATAACAGCAACTCATCCCGGACAACCGAGGCACTTCACGTTCACGTTTTTAATATCCACCAATGCCCATCAAAGCCATTACCATAGATTTCTGGAATACGCTCTACGACTCGCAGGGCGGCGAAGGACGCGACAAAGACCGATTTACGACTGTCATGCAGAATGCCCATCGGCTTGGACACAATCTCGAACCCGCCGACCTCAAAGCGGCGCAAAAACGGGCGTGGGAGCATTTTAACATCGTCTGGCGAGAGGAAAAACGCACCCCTTCCACGCGCTCTATGGTAGAGTTTTTCTGGCAAGAACTCACCATTCCCGCCGACACGCAGGCAATAGAGGAAGTAACGCTTTCCTTTGAAGAAGGTATCTTGCAGCATCCGCCCGCGCTACTTCCGGGAGCGAAAGAGACAATCAGTTTTTTAGCGGAACAGTATTTTATTGCGCTCATCTCCGATACTGCTTTTTCACCCGGGCGTGTGCTGCGGCAGATTATGGAACGCGACGGTATTGCGGAATACTTTTCGGCGTTCAGTTTTAGCGATGAGACCGGTGTTTCTAAGCCGCATGAACAAGCGTATCGAACGGCGCTCGCGGGCGCTGGCTGTGCAGCCGAAGCAGGCGTTCACATCGGCGACATAGAGCGCACGGATATTGAAGGAGCAAAGGCGTTTGGTATGCGGGCAATTCTCTTTGCCGGAGACCCACACGGACGCATGAACGATGAGCACAAAGACCAACCCACGCGGGCAGACGCGCGGGCGGAATCGTGGGCAGACGTTCCGACTCTTATTCGGCAGTGGTAGGAAAACTATATCAGCAACAATCACAAAAAAAATCGCAGAAGAGAACCCGTAGTTTCCTTCTGCGATTTTTATTTGCGAGGACTAATTTCACAGCATTTTGCGCTGCTTACCGCGCAACAATCATTTTTCCGCTTGCCCAGCCGCGCTCAGTTTCGAGGCGGTAGGTGTAGGCGCCGCTTGCAAGCGAGGCGGCATTAAAATTGATATTGTAGGTGCCGGCTGCTTGTTGCTCCTCCATAGTCGTTACGGCGTTTCCTTGCGCATCCACGACGATCAGACGCACACGCGAGGTGTAGGGCAGCGTGTACTCGAAAGTCGTGTTCGTACTCACGGGATTGGGGTAATTTTGAACTCTGATGCCGTTGGTGGCAAATGTTTGTTGTTCTTCGGCAATGCTTGTGGTGCCTTGAATAAGTGGCAGTTGCGTGAAGTCTTTGCCCAAGACCGCTGAGTATTCACTGTTGTTCGTGCCGAACCATTGCTTCAGAATCGAAGCGTAAATTTGGCGGAAATCATATTGCATCCTGAGATTGCCGTTATCAAGACTGGTAAGACTTGGATTTGTGCCAATAATGCCACCCTTAACTGCTTTGCCAAACACAAAGACCGGAGCTGCGGAGCCGTGGTCAGTGCCACTTGAGGCATTCGACCCTACGCGCCGACCAAATTCTGAAAAAGTCATTCCCAGAACTTTATCATCCATTTTGAGCAGCTTCAGGTCTTGTTGGAATGAAGTCATTGCCTCAGAAAGCCTTGCCAACAGCACCGCGTGTGTGCCAAGGGTGCGGTCAGTAGCCACCACTTGCTGCGCGTGTGTGTCGAAGCCGCCGAGCGTCACCATATAGACGCGCGTCTTCAAGCCGCCCGCAATAAGCCGTGCTACGATTGCCAGTTGGTCGGCAAGCGGGTTCACGCCTGCTGCTGTGTACGTGGCGAGATTCTTCGCACTGGCATTGGCTTTCTGAATCACTTTGGCGTACACTTCTGACTGCGCCTGCACTTGGCGGATGTATGTTATTTGCTTACCCGCAGCAGTGTCGGGGGTCGTGGTAAAGCCATTGACCGATGTGCCGGACACCAAGCGATTGAACGCCTCCGGGTCTTGGAGACTTATGCCCATCGGTGCATTGACACCCTTCAAGGTCAGAGAAGAACTAGAACTAATTTGAATAGCAAGTGGATCGGGCATAGAAGCATTAGGATAATCAGCAGGATAGTTTGGGAACTGATTATCAAGATAGCGTCCAGCCCAACCGGTGCTTAGATATTCATTGTAGTCCGAGCCGGACATCCAAATATCCGTTGAGCGGAAATGCGAAAAATTGGCGGTGGGATAGGTAACGCCCTGCACAACAGCTAGATTTCCAGCATCGTAGAGCGATTTCATGCCAACCATAGAAGGGTGCAAGCCTGTTGCATTAGTGAGCTTCAGCACTCTATTTTCCGGCAGCGCAATATTGCTCCGCAGACTATTGTAGGCGGACATTTGGTCGAGCGGAATGACCGTGTTAATGCCGTCATTGCCGCCTGCAAGCTGAATCAATACTAAGTAGCGGTCTGCAAGCGCGGTTAGCTCCGCCAGACTTTCCAGCATCGGCGAAAGCCCCATTGCACGGGCACTGTAGCCGCCGAGCGAAAGCGGTAACGCGACGGCAGTAGCACCCCGTATAAAATCTCTGCGTTTCATGGCTGTATCCTTGTGAAATGATGTAATGATGTTGTTCTTGATAAAAAATAATTGACGTATCCGAGCATCTGGGAATGTGCGCAAACGCTGCCTTAGGTGATTTGATATTCAGCAATGAGCATCATATACTTAATGAGTGCATCCAGTTTTGCTTTAATCATAGCTTTCTTTTGTGCATCGTTCGGAGTTTTCATATAGTCATTCCATTCCATTGTCCATTCGTAGGGCGGTAGATTTGGCAGAAGAACTTTGGTCAACAATTCATCTTTTTGCTCACTTGTGAGGTCAATAGCAAAGAAATTCTGCGTGAGATTGTCAATGACTTTATTGGGATCTTCGGGATTAGGGAATTGCTGTAAGAACGCCAAAGAATCAAACGTAACTCGCATTGTCGCGCTTGTCGCACGGTTAACCAGTGTCCAGCCGTTCGTAAGAGTGTTACCGAGATTTGCACGGGACGGCATAGTGGCGCTATTGATCCAGATTTGGTAAAAAAGAGGCTCTTGATAATAGACCGACCAACCGGCGACATTTGGCAACTCAAAAACATCTTGCTGTAAAGATGCAGCGAGGCTACGCAACTGGTCGAAATAGCTGTAGTAAAAACCAGTTTGTGTTGTGGAATTAGGAATTGTAATCTGCATTTGACGCACCATACCGATAATCAAATCAAGCGGTGTTTTGATGATGCAGCCGATGATATTATTGTCAAAGAAATGTGTACTGCCCAGAAGCTGCCGCAGTACAGGCTTGATTTCAAAATTATTATCCCGTAAGGTCTTGCCAAGCGGCACAATGACTTCTTTCTCAATCGTCGGCGTTACGTCGAAATTGACAAAGAAGCGGTAGAGTTTGCGGCAGATGTACTCGGAGGTTGCTGTTTGGCGGAAAATCATGTCTAACAGCTCATTGAGATCGTCCAAGCCTACGTTAGAGTTCGGGCTGGATGCCGTTGTACGTTTCTTAATAATTGTGTTCTGATAGGCGGCGGAAAATTGCTTGTCCTCGGTATCATGCTGGTTCAGATTAAAAGTAGAAGTTACTGTGGTAGGATTATCTGTCCAGCCTGTCAAGACACGTGCTGCGGTGCGCACATCTTGTTCGGTGTAGGTGGTATAGTTTCCCGCCGATATTTCCGGACCTTTACCGATGGTAAAGAGTTCTTGTAGCTCGCGGGCGAAATTTTCTTGCGGGGAAGCCTTGGTATTACGATTTCCGTTCAAATACCGCAGCATTGCAGGGTCTATGGAAATTTCACGGGTCAGCGTCTTGAAATTTCCCAGTGCATAGCGTCGCAGAAGTGTATGCTGCTTGTACATATACCGCGTATCATTTACTGCCGAATAGGACGAAACAAAATGATTATGCCAGAAAAGCGTCATTTTCTCGGTAATGGAAAGGGGCTGCGTTGCCATCAGCCCAAGCCACCACGCTTTCATGTAGTTATTGTACTGCCCGTCATTATTTGTCCGTGCCGTACCGTTTACCCACGTTTGCCCCGTTGTGGGGTCAACAGGCGGAGCAGGTGCGGTTTGGTCTTTGAGCAGTGTGTCCAGCGCTGCATCAATGCTTTTGCCTGCGAGAGCGGTAATATCGGCACGTGTAGCGCCGAACATCGTCCGCCGGAGCAGATGCTCCGCAGTTTTTGCTGTGAGCGTGGCAGGATATTTGTCGAGGAGTGCCATGGTTGTTCTCCGTGAAATTCAAGTAAAAAGTTACGGTATTTAATAATTGCAAAAGCGATGGTATGCGGAAATGTAGTTGAGCGTCCTGAGGTAAGAAACAAGCGATTGCTTCAAAAGTTACACCAATCGTACACGCAGTGGTAATGCCGATGAGTTTTTCTTCCTTGCAGAGAGCGTGAAATGATTGTATTTTCGGTAGAAAGTTTTCTATCCTTCCCGAATATACAACTTGAATATACAACCTGAACCTATAAAAGCCCGATGAATGTTTTTTACTTAGTCTGTTCGCACTCTCACCGTTGGATTCTGCCGACACTTGCGGTGCTGCTTCTGCTTGTCTGCATGGAACGCACCCCTCTGGCGGCACAAACGCCACAAGTTTCTTTCCATCTGCAAGACACCAGCGTGCCGCGTGGGACGTTTGTGCGCGTTGCCATTCGTGCCGTCTTTAGACAACTCCCCACGACTTTAGATTCAATCCGGTTCACCGTTCGGTACGCACCGTCTTCACTTGCCTTTCAAGCGGCACGTGGTGGTGGCGCGAGCGTCATGCAGTGCTCTACACCGCGCATAGACAGCCAGTTTGTCAATCTGAATCTTGGAGCGATTCGCGTTTCTTGCGCTTCCCTGCGCTCGCTTCCTGCCAATACCGATACGGTTACGCTTGCCACAATGGACTTCCGAACGCTCGCTAGCCCCGACATAACGACGTTTCTTGCCGTTGATTCGCTTTCGCTCAACGGGCGCTTGCTTTTGCCCGTTTCCTCTCGCCCGGCACAGATTACCTTGCAAGGCGCACCGCTCGTTGCGGCGGAGTTTCCCGATGCGATTGGGCAGAATTTCCCCAATCCCGCGCCTGCCGAGGGCACGGCGTTTCCATACACCGTTGCAGCTTCCGGCTTGGTGGAATTTGCGCTCATTTCGTCGCGAGGCGATGTTGTGACAGAATTCCCACCAATCCTACGCAATCAAGGACGACATATATTCCAACTCTCAAACACAACGACGCTTTCGGGTGGAATGTATGTGCTGCGCATGATAACGCCCAGAGGCGTGTACTATCGGAGTTTTTTGCTGCAGAAGTAATTTGCGCCTACCATTGCTTTTGCCGGGAACCGCGCAATGAACGGAAACAGAGAAATGTGCTTGTCGCTCAAACAAACCCTGCCGCGTCCACATCAATCGTGATACGCACGGCGCTCGAGGGGTGTTTTTGGTTGTAGAGTTGGTGTGCATGAAGAAGGGCGTGCCGCATAATGCGCCCTGACGGGTCGTGTTCGCGGTGATTTTTGACCACGACGATACGCCGATACTGCCCGCGCAGACGTGGAATGGACGGTGGCGCAGGTCCCATGCGGGTAAACGCCTTGTTGTCGTGCGGGATGAAGTAGGCAAAGTGCTGCGCCTGAGCGTTGACCAATTGTTCGTCTTTGCCGGAAAATTCTATCATCACAAAGCGCGAAAACGGTGGATAAATCGCTTCGCGCCGAAACTGTAGTTCGTCATTATAGAAGAGTTCATAGCTACCGAGCATTGCCGCAACGATAGTCTGGTGCTTCGGGTGTGCCGTTTGAATAATCACTTCGCCGTGAAACTCACTGCTGCGTCCCGCCCGTCCTGCCACTTGGGTCAGAAGCTGGAATGTACGCTCGGAAGCACGAAAATCCGGCAAATACATCTGCATATCGGCATTGATAACGCCTACGAGCGTTACCCGCGCAAAATCTAACCCCTTTGCCACCATCTGCGTACCGAGCAAAATATCAATTTCTCCATTCGCAAACCGCGAGAGCATCTGCACGTGCGAGCCTTTTTTTAAGGTGGTGTCCAAGTCCATGCGCTGAATCACGATGTCGCGCTTCTTCGCGCCGTTAGCTTCGGCAAGATAGATTTCAAGCGACTTGGCGAGTTCCTCTTGCAAATCCTCCTCAATGCGTTGCGTGCCGGAACCAATTTCTTTGATGCTGAGCGACCCGCAATTCGTACAGACTTTCTCCGCTTCGTGGCTGTGTCCGCAGTAGTGGCAGCGCAGTTGTTGGCGAAATTTATGATAGGTAAGCGCCACCGAACAATTCGGGCACATAGGAATATAGCCGCAGTCCAGACATTCAAACCGCGATGCAAAACCACGCCTGTTCTGAAACAAAATCACGCCCTCGTGCTTCTGCACACGCTCTACGATTGCCTTCAAGAGATCTTCCGAAAAAACTCCGTTCATTTTGCTTTGCTTACGGCGCAGGCGCACGTCCACGATGTGTATGGTCGGCATCTTCGCGCCATCGGCACGGCTTGTGATTTCGAGCAGATGATATTTGCCGGAGCGAGCATTGAACATCGTTTCCAGCGACGGCGTTGCCGAGCCAAGCACCACCACAGCGTTTTCAATCGTACCGCGAACGATGGCGCAATCACGACCGTTGTAGCGTGGCGCGGGGTCGTCTTGCTTGTAAGACGGCTCGTGCTCTTCATCCACGATAATCACACCCAGATTCTGCAAAGGCGCAAAAATGGCAGAACGTGCGCCGATGATGATACGAATTTTTCCCTGCCGCGCCAGTCGCCATGCGTCGTAGCGTTCACCGACGGATTTGTGACTGTGTAGCACACCAATTTCTTCGCCAAAAACCGCCCGAAAGCGTTCAATCAGCTGCGGCGTGAGCGCAATCTCCGGCACCAGTACGAGTGCGGTCTTTCCCGCATCGAGCGCCTCGCGGATTGCTTTTAGGTAAATCAAAGTTTTGCCGCTTCCGGTAACACCGTGCAGCAAAAAAGGCTTGAATTTCTGGGCTTTTATTGCCTCCACAATTTTATCCACCGCGTGATCTTGCTCCGGTGTCAATATAGCGGCGGCTTCACCCTTCGAGACCAGCAAGGAAGAGACTTCTGCGCTCTGTGGTTTGTCCAGACGCGGCGCTTCGATGTGAAATTCCACAACGTACCCTTTTTCGACCAGCGCCTTCAAAACAGCATCAGACACCGCACCTGAAATGGCGCTAGCACTATTTTTGAGCGCATCTTTTGCCGTCAGAGGCGGGGCGTCGGGACTGGAATAGTGCAGATACATCGTACCCAGCAGAGCCGCTTGCTTCGGAGAGGTTCGGTCGAGGTCGTCCATGAGCGAGCGAAGAAAATCTTCGTCGTGCAAAAGCGGCGCGAGGCGCACGGCACGGACAGTTTTGGCGTGAACTTGACGGGTCATCGTGCGGTGCCGCTCCACGAAGCCTTCCTGCTCTAGTGCTTCCAACTGTGCAATGATTGCTCCACCGCCCACGACGTGTTCCAAATAGCCCACGCTTACATCGCCGTCGTGCTTGAGCAATTCGTGCAGTAGCGCGGCTCTACGTGGGGCACGGCGCTCCATTTGGGAAAGTTGCTCAGGGGTGGGATATTGCACAGCGCTCACGCGGACAACGCTCTCCGGCGACATTCCCTGCGGCAGCATTGTTCGGAGCGTCTCGCCCAATGAAGCCATATAGTACTCGGCAATCCACTTGGCAAATGCCATCATTTGCGGGCTAAAAACTGCTTCGCTGTCTAAAATTTCCAAAACGTCTTTTGCCTCTTTCACCGGCGGAATATCGGTAGTTTCCACTATTACGCCCGTCAGGATGCGCTTTCCAAAGGGCACAAGCGCACGGCATCCCACCAAATGCGCCGTAGTCGGACTGCCGGTGAAAGAAATAATTTCATCGGGAATGATGTAGGTAAACAGCCGTGGAGTTGGGAGTGGAAGCGCGATTTGAACGGATTGGGGCATAATACAACGGCATTAACAAGGGAAAATATCAATGCCTGCTTTGCTTCTCGCCATGAGACAAAGCAAAGCAGGCATTTGGGTTTGTTCTTCGTCGGCAGAGTTTGCGGGTTGCCTACAAATTTTCTTGATCTTTCGCTACCAGTTCCCGTGCCATGCGCACAGCACCGTAGAGAGGAACAGCCTTGGGTTCGACCACTTTCAAACCATCGTGCTTGGCAAGTCCTTTTTTGACCATTTTTGCTAAAATCGTATCGGCTTCCATGATACCACCCACACACGCGACGGGGACTTTCTTACCTTTGAAATACTTGCCGTAGAGCGTGCTTACGTTTGCCATGAGGTTCGCGGCTGCGCGTTCGATAATCTCCACGCATACTTCATCGCCATTGGTGGCACATTCCATGACAAACGGCGTAACGGTGGAATAGTCGAATGCACGCTCGTTGTAAGCAGCAACAAACGTGCGGGGGAGTTCGGGATTGATAGTCGGGAAGAATTTTATCATCATGTCCGCAAATGTCGTCCATTTGCCGCGTCCATCGAAGGCACGCGCCATAGCGGTCAAGCCTTCACGCCCAATCCACGCACCACTTCCTTCGTCGGAAAGCTCAATGCCCCATCCGCCGCAGCGCACAAACTCGCCCTTCGGCGTTTTGGCAATCGCAATCGTGCCCGTACCGACGATAAGCACGATACCATGCTCCCCCTCAAAAGCAGCATCAAGCGCAATCGCGGCATCGCTCGTTACGACAAGTTTGTCAATGTCAATTTTGCGCTCGCGTTTGGCAAGTAAGGAAATAAGCTGCTGGGAGCGCAACTGCTCTTCTTTCAGCCACGTTCCTGCCAAGCCGATAAGCACGGCGTCCAATTCGCGGTTTGGCAATTTTGCCAGCGTAATGAGTTCGCTAATCAAATTCAGAATGCGCTCTGCGGATTCGACCACGCCGACCGTACCGACACGCGCCGTACTGGTCTCGGTCTGCGCCAGTTCTTTTGTACCCTTGTAGAGAATGCCCCGCGTCCGCGAGCCGCCACCGTCAATGCCGATAATAATTGGTTCATAGACTTTGCCCATACTTCGCCACCCGCTAAATGTTAAGATAGAAGAGAATGTTATTTATTGTTCGTTATTTCATTTCATCACGAACCCTGCGGTGGACTCCAATTGGCGCGTTTCCAGCGCACAAGCTGAATGTCCACTTTGCCGATAATGACTTTCATTTTCGCACGAATGGGAATACGTGCATCGTCGTCGCTGAACCAACCTTCAAAGTCCTTTTCCAGTCCGTAAATGCCTTTCCACTTGGCTTCGCCTTTGAAATACAGCGTTTTGACGGGGTATTTGACATTATTCAGGGTAAGATTTTCGCGTTGAATATCCCGGAAATTGATGAGCGTCCGCGAGGTGTCGCTGTTGATTGCCGTCGGCACATTCACGTAGCGACCGCTTTTGACGAACTCCCGTGCGAAGAAAAATAACGACAAACCATCGTTCCAGCGCTTCGGCGACAGAATCTCAAATTCTTTTTGCTTAGTCGTTTTGATGCCTTCTTCAATGTGTATCTTGCCTTGCTGCGGCAGGAAATCGTAGCGCGTGTATTCCCAACCTGCTTTGGTTTTGCTGCTGGAAAGAAATTGATGCGAATACTGTGCCGAAGCATCCATCCATGACTCGAAGACCGAATGAAATTCCACAAATGGAATACCCGGCGCGGTGTCAATATCGGCTTTTGCTTTGACGATATTGTTTCCGCGCAACGTGTCGGCACGTTCGACGGTCATTTTGATTGTTCCAAGCAAAATGCCCAAATATGAAACTTCATATTCTAAGACCTCGCCTGTCTGGAACATTTGCGCTGCCGAGCGTACGGGCAGAGCGGCAAGGGCAAAAGAGCAAACACAGAAAAGAGTTGATTTGAAAAAACGGCTGTATGCGTTCATGAAAGAAGAAAATTTGTGAAATAAATATCGTTCAAACTTACGGAAAACTTTCTAAATTTGATGCTGTCTGCTCAGGAAAAGTTTACGCTGAAAAATTGACACACAACCTCGGAAAGGAAATTGTATGAATTTGACACCTCTAGCCACCTCTCAACGCTCCTTCGGTGCAAGCCGTATAAAAGTTTCTGCACTCGGCTTCGGAGCAGGGCATATAGGAGGAACACAAATGACAGAACAAGAAGCCGGAACACTGCTTAATCGCTCAGTAGATCTGGGCGTAACGTTTATAGACACTGCTCGCGGTTATGGAATGTCGGAGGAGCGTATCGGGCGGCATCTTTCGTATCGCCGCAAAGACTACGTTCTTGCCTCGAAATGCGGATACAGTATTCCAGGCTATGCAGACTGGTCGCCGGAGGGCATACGTGCAGGTATAGACATGGCGTTGCGACTTATGCGAACGGACTATCTCGATATCATGCTCTTGCACTCCTGCCCCCGCGCTACGCTGGACACACCCGGACTCATAGACGCACTAGAGGAAGCCCTCAGAGCGGGGAAAGTCCTTGCTATCGGCTATTCGGGTGAGAATGACGATTTAGACTACGCTCTTTCGCTCAAGCGCTTTTCTGCTATCGAAACATCCGTCAATATGTTCGACCAGCGCGGCATAGCGAATATTTTACCCACTACTCAAAAAGAGGGCGCGGGGGTAATTGCCAAACGCCCACTGGGAAATGCTCCGTGGCGTTACGCCGAGCGCCCTGTCGGGAATTACTGCGAACCATATTGGGAACGTATGATAGTGATGAAAGCGCACAAAATTGTGGAAGAAAGCGGCTTGGCGTGGGACGAACTAGCTTTACGATTCACGGTATTCACCGAAGGCGTGGCAACGGCGATTGTCGGCACAAGCAGCACAACGAACCTTCAACATAACGTGGAAATTGTTAATAAAGGCGCACTGCCTAATGACCTCGTGAAGCACATTCGGAAAGCATTCGATAAGCATGATACAAACTGGGTCGGACAAATTTAGCACGTCAAAGTTTTGAGTTTTTGAATGTAGCAGTCGATAGACTTGCAAGCACTGGGATCGTACACTTCTCAGCTCAAAACTCAAGATTCAAAACTCAGTATTGTTTGAATTTACCCCCGCTCTTGAAGAAAAATCACGACGATTGCTAAAATAATTGCCAAAATAAGGACGCTTCGCCTGAGCAGAAGTATAAACGGGCTGTACGACGGAACAAGCCCTTTGCGAAGCGCCCGACTGCCGTTGACAATAATTCCTGCGCCGGCAAACAAAAACGCCGCCGCGCCAACACTGTCCGAGCGGCGTACAAAGAGAGCGCCCAGCACCAAAAACAAGATGCCAAGCAAGATGTAAAGCCGATTTTCGTTCATAATGGATTCAGGATGACGTGAGAACTCACCGTTTGCTAAGTTTACACAAAAATTGTTGTTCATTCAAGAAAAATACGGCGGGAATAATGTGGTATCGCACCTTCGCAAACTATCCTCAATGCAGGCGTTCCGTTGGCAGGGTTCTATCGCGCAGACTGCTAGGGTGCATATTACTGTGCGTGATTGGTCTTGGAGCCATATCGCACGAACTCCAAGCGCAGCGTTTTACCTTTCGGCGTATCGGTACCGAGCAAGGACTGTCGCAGTGCACAGTGCTGGCAATGCTGCAAGACCGCTATGGATTTATGTGGCTCTGCACCCAAGACGGTCTCAACAGGTACGACGGCTACACCTTCAAGGCATACAAGCACAATGCCGAAGATTCAGCGTCGCTCTCCAGCAGTATGGCTATTTCAATCTTTGAAGACCGCTCGGGAACAATGTGGGTAGGCACATACAACGGACTCAATCGCCTCAATCGTGCGACCGGAAAATTCTCCCGTTTCTATCCTGACAGCCTGCGCATCCCTCAGAAATGTAGCATTTGGGGCATTTCAGAGATTCCCGACGGGCGATTAGTCGTTGCCACAAGCAATGGCTTATTCCAATTTGATGCCGCTCAGGAATGTTTGCGGGAGTTTGCCAGCACGGACAGTAGCGCAGAGGTGTTTCGCGGTAAAGTGTGCCATCGGATTGTGGACAATACAGGTCGCTACGTCTTCCGCGTCGAACGAAGGCTCTATGAATACCGCCCCGAAACAAACTCCTTTGTACTTCTTGCTTATACCCCTCGCAATGTTGACCCGCGCCGTGCAATGCTGATGCCTATTTTTGTGGATAAGCAAGGCGGCTACTGGTCTATTAGCGAGGCAAGAGCCAATCCATCGCTTTTAGGATTATATCGTTTTATTCCCGCCGCCGCGACAAGTACGTCATCCGGCACGATACCTTCGGGAAGAACCAACATTGCGCGTGATGAATGGAGGCGCTTCCAGCCGGGCGAGATGAACATTCAGAGCATGATGGATATGGTCGGTAGGATTTTTCAAGACAGCCAAAACCGTATTTGGGTGCAGACCTTGAGCGGATTGAACTTATTCGACCCAGTGCATAACACCTTTCGGCTTTATCAGCATAATCCCGCCGACCCGCTCTCGCTCGGGGCAAACCGCATTGTTTCGATGTACGAAGACCGCTCCGGCTTGCTCTGGGTGGCATCGAACGGAAGTGGTGTCAATATCCTGCTGCCGCAAAAATTTCTTCTCTATCGCCTCTCCGATGCACCGTCATTGCAGCGACGTGGACGCTTCCACTTTCTGAAAGGTATAGCCGAAGACCGCGATGGAGCATTGTGGGTGGCTGAATACGACCACGGATTACGGAAATTTGACCGCTCGTCAGGTACATTTATCGAGTACAAAGATGCAAATTCTGTCGTGAAGGGCGGCATTGCCTCACTTCTCTGCTTGCACGCCGATAAAGACGGGCTTATCTGGTTTGGCGGCTCTTTTAATCATTTGGGCTGTTTCAATCCCGCCACCAAGACCTTTCGCTACTTCGGGAGCAAAGGCAGTGTGCCGCCAACGGACGACGCGATATGGATAAATTATATGCGTTTTCTGACCGAAGACGCACACGGTTTTTTATGGCTCGCGACCGACCGCAACGGGCTGCAAGTCTTCAGTAAACGCCAAAAGTGCTATGTAGCAAATTTCTTGGGCAATCACGATGTGAGTAGCGTTTTTGTCAGCCGCTCTTCGTCCTCATCACCAAGTACAGTCTATGCAGGAACGGACGGCGCGGGGGTGTATATGTTCTCACCTGTGGCAAATTCTTTCGACAGTTCGGGTTTGCCGCGCTTTACTATCAAGCATTTCCGGCATAATCCCAAGGACTCAACGACGCTGAGCGCCCACAATACGGTTAAGTATTTTTATGAAGATAGCAAAGGCTACATCTGGATTGGGATGGACGGCGGCGGGCTGAACCGCTTTGACCCTCGCACTGAAACGTTTGTGCGCTTCAGCGAGCGGAATGGCTTGCCAAATAATGTTGTCTATGGTATTCTGCCGGACAGCCGCAATAATCTTTGGTTGAGTACAAATAAGGGCTTGTCCAAGTTCAACCCTGAAAACCACACTTTTCGGAATTACGATATTTCCGACGGCTTGCAAGCGAATGAATTTAATAGCAATTCCTTTGCACGATTGCGGACAGGCGAGCTGCTCTTTGGTGGTATTGGCGGCATCAACATTTTTCATCCCGACTCGGTTCGTGACAACACCAATCCACCGCCGGTGATGCTGACAGAAATTCTCATCAACGACAAGCCAAAGCAGTTCGACAAACCCGTAGAAGACTTGCGCGAACTAACGCTGCGCTACGACGAGAATACGCTTTCCTTCACCTTTGCAGGACTTGATTACACAAATTCTGCGAAGAATCGCTATATGTACAAACTCGAAGGCGTTACCAATGTCATAGACAAAGACTGGGTGCAAAGCGGCACAGGGCGGACGGTTCGCTATGCGGCTCTACCACAAGGTGAGTACATTTTTCGTGTCAAAGCCTGCAACAATGATGGTATCTGGAACGAACAAGGCACAGCGCTAAAGATTAACCTTGTTCCCCCTTTCTGGCGTGAAGCGTGGTTCTACGCGCTTTGTCTCGTTGCGAGCGCGGGCGGAGGTGTAGTTTTGGTGCGAGCAGTCGTGCGACGGCGCTTTATGCAACGCATTGAGCGTTTGGAACATGAGCGAGCACTGGAGCGAGCACGACTGGGGCGTGAACTTGCCATTGAGCGTGAGCGCGGGCGGATTGCACAAGATATCCACGATGAAGTCGGACCGGGCATCACCAAAATACTCTTGCTCTCCGGCTACGCCGATACCGTAGTTCAAAATGGCGCAGAGCACGAGCTTACACGCAATGGCAGTCTTTTGGTTGCTCCGCCGCGCAACCCGCTTTCGCAAGCGGCGCAGGAAGTGATTGACAGTATGAATGATATTATCTGGATGACTAACCCCAAAAATGACACACTGGACAACCTCATGGCGTACATACGAGAGTATGCGGCAGAATATCTCAAGCAGGCATCTATTACTTGTCGTTTTGATATTCCCGATACCGTCCCGTCCGTGCATCTTTATGGAACGCTCCGGCGTAATATTTTTCTGACGGTCAAAGAAGCACTTAATAATACCGTCAAACACGCCCGCGCAAGCGAGACAATTATTTCGCTCACCTTTGACGACAACGATGCAAGTCTTGAAGCGCATTCACCGAATCATCTCCCTGCCGAGTACCGCTTCCAACTGCGCATCAGCGACGACGGAAAAGGAGTGAGTGCGTCGTCGGCTCCCTCACGGTTCGGTAACGGTCTGGACAATATGCGCCGCCGTATGGAAGAGTGTAATTGCGGGTTCAGCGTAGAATCGGGAGATGGGTGCGGCACTGCTATCACACTCGACATTCTTATTTTTCCCACCCCATATTTGGATTTGGAACAAGCATGACCACGATTGCTATTGTGGAAGATACTCACGAGTATCGTAATTTTTTACAAGCGCTCGTCGGCAGTGCTGACGGCTTGGAATGCGTGGGCGCATTTGCCAACGCCGAAGATGCACTGGCGAACATACCGACACTCAAGCCCAACATTGTGTTGATGGATATTGGGTTACCGGGTATGTCCGGTGCAGAATGCACCATAAAACTGAAAGCACTCCAACCGGAGCTTTTGATTTTAATGCTGACCATCTTTCAGGATTCTGACCGCATCTTTCAAGCCCTGCAAGCAGGTGCAACGGGCTACCTGCTCAAAAAAACACCTCCGGCTGAAATCGTGGCAGATATTCGTGACCTCAGCGAGGGTGGTGCGCCAATGTCTTCGCAGATAGCCCGTAAGGTCGTGGAAGCATTTCAACCCGACCCACTCGTGCAAAAACTGACCGGACGGGAAAAAGAAATCCTCACCTTTCTTTCTAAGGGTTTTTCGTACAAAGAAATTGCAGAACGGAACAGTATTAGCGTCAAAACAGTGAATAAACACATCTACAACATTTACCAAAAACTGCACGTGAATTCTAATATTGAAGCGGTCGCCAAGTTTTTCGGTCATCGGTAAATGTATTTCATCTGCGAAAAATACTGAATATTCAGTATTTACTTTGGTGGGGAGAAAGGCTATTTTGACACCGCGTTTGGTGCCGTAAGTGCCGGTTTTCGCTGTACCATATCTATTTCCGAAATTTCCTTGCATCTGTGTAAATTTCGCACTAAATTCAGCAATTCTAATGCCCGAACAAGTAACTCAACCTCTGGCTTTCCCTCACCTCTACAAGGCTCTTCTCAACTCACTTTTCATCAATTTATTCCAAGGGTATCGCAGATGAAACGATTGTTTCTCGGTTTAATATCGGTGGTGTTTATTCTTTCAAGCGTTACGGCGTTTGCGCAGAAGACCGTTACAGGTCGCATCACTTCGGTTGACGACGGTGCACCGCTCCGTGGCGCACGAATAGTTGTCAAAGGCACAAAAGCAGGAGCATTTTCCGATGCTCGCGGTCAGTATAAAATTGTTCTTCCCGACGGCGCAACAGCATTGGTTTTCAGTTCGGTGGGCTACGCACCGACAGAAGTTGCTATCGGCGATCGCACGACTATTGATGTTCGACTTGATTTCGATACAAAAGCACTTGATGACGTTGTTGTTACAGCGTTTGGTATAAAGCAGGAGAAGAAAGCGCTGGGATATTCCGTGCAAGAAATCTCTTCCCGAGAAATTATGCAGAATAATCAGCCCAATATTGTTGCCGGCTTGCAGGGCAGACTAGCGGGAGTAACTATCAACAATAGCGGTGGCGGTGTAGGAGCAGGCTCTCAAATTATCATTCGCGGTGTATCGTCGCTTTCGCCAAGCGGCAACAGCCAGCCGCTTTTTGTCGTGGACGGTATTCCCATTAGCAACGAGACACGCGCCGGAAACAATCAGCCTAGCCAAGGTGCCGGTACGACCGGAGGCAGTGCTGAAGCGTTTTCTATGTCGAACCGTGCTGCGGACATCAATCCCGATGATATTGAGTCTATCAACATCCTCAAAGGTCCGGCTGCAACGGCTCTCTACGGCTTGCGTGCAGCCAACGGCGTTGTAGTCATCACGACGAAAAAAGGGATTTCCGGTAAAACGCTGATTACCTTCAGTTCAACCGTTACAATGGATGAAGTCGGCAAAACACCGACGGTGCAGCGCACCTTTGGCGAGGGCGGCTATGCCGATGGCGCTGACACTGCATCGAACAGAACGATTTTTTGGGCGTTTGGATTGCCGCGTTCCTACCGCAATGACCCCTTCTACGACAATTATCGTAATTTCTTCCGCGTCGGAATGCGGTACGACCAGCAGCTTTCTATTTCCGGCGGCAACGAAACGGCAAAATTCTTCACCTCCATTTCCCGCATGGACCAGACCGGTATCGTACCCGGAACAGATTTCCAGCGCACGACTATCAGCCTGCGCGGTACAGCAAAACTGGACGAGCAATTCGATGCAGGCGGCTCGGTGAACTATTCTAACTCCGGCGGGGCACGTCCGCAAAACGGCGGACGCTCTATTTACAGCGCTCTGGCATTCTGGATGCCTTCGTTCGATGTCAACGAAGTCAGAGTGCTGCCCGGTTCCACGAATGGAAAAATCGAACTAACACCCGACGGACGACAAACACCCTTTAATTATTCGGGCGGCATTATCGAAAATCCTCTCTATGTCGCTCTTAATGCGCCGCTGCGCGACAATGTGAACCGTATTTTTGGCGACGTCAAATTTAATTATCGTCCTTTTAGCTGGCTGACAGCGACGTACCAACTCACCCTAGACTATTTCAACGATTCACGCCGCCGCGTGGTCGGTCCTGAAATTGAGAGTGCTGCGGCAGTCGGCGGCTACATTACCGAAGAAAGCTATAACAACCGCGAAATCAACTCACAGTTATTTATCACGGCTGCACAAGATTTTGGTGAAGATTTTAACGCATCGCTCACCGTTGGTAACGCCATTACCGACATTCAGAGTTCCGGCATCTTCTCTCGCGGTGAAGGATTTTCCGTTACCGGCTTTTACGACTTGAGCAATGCAACGACCCTCTTCACCGGGCGGAGCTATTCCTTGCAGCGCCTTGTGGGTGTTTTTGCCGATGCAAAACTGAGCTACAAAAATATGCTCTTTTTGAACGTTACTGGACGTAATGATTGGTCTTCCACGCTCCCCTCACAAAACCGCTCCTTCTTTTACCCTTCAGCCAGCTTGAGTTTTGTCTTTAGCGAACTCTTGAAAAACGATGCGGACTGGCTTTCGCTCGGCAAGATTCGCGCTTCCTACGCTTCGGTGGGCAGAGACGGTATCGGTCCGTATAGCATTGGTGAATACTACACGCTCGCCGGAGCGTTCCCGATTGGTAACGTTACGGGCTTCCGACTTGCCGGTCAGTCCGGTTCGCTGAATCTGCGCCCCGAACGCACCACAGGTATCGAAGTAGGCACGGAATTACGCTTCTTGGACAATCGCTTTGGCGTGGATGTGGCATATTTCAACCAAACCACTGAAGACCAAATCGTGAATCTGCCGGTATCGAATTCCACAGGATTTTCCTCCTTTGTGGTGAATGGCGGTACTGTTCGTAACACGGGTATCGAAGTCTTGCTGAATGCTCGCATTATCCAAACGAATGATTTTTCGTGGGATGCAACGCTGAACTGGTCGCGCCAACGCGGTGAGATTATCGATATTGCTCCCGGTATTAACGAAATTGCTCCTATTGCTGGTGACTTCCCGAATTACGCCACGTTGCGCTGGGTACGCCCAGGCACCGACCCAACGAATCCGAATCCTTCAGTGGGCGATATTTACGGCTATGACTTTCTTCGTAATGCGAACGGGCAAGCGATTATCGGTGCTGACGGTTTCCCGACGGTTGACCTCAGTCGTTCAGTCAAAGTTGGTAATGCGTTCCCCGACTGGCAAGGCGGCTTGACCAATACGTTCTCGTGGAATGGTTTATCGCTTTCCTTCCTCATCGAATGGCGACACGGCGGTCAAGCAGTAGATTTGTCCGAACCGAACCGCTTCCGCAATGGCATTAGCGGCTGGACGGGTGATGCACGCAACCGCAATATCGTCTTCAACGGCGTGGATGCACAAGGTAATACGAACACCCAACCGATTCTGTGGACGGGCACGGCGATTGCCAATACCTATCGCGTGTTCCGAACTAATGCAAGCTATATCAGCCATTATTCGGTCGCTGTTCAAGATGCTTCATGGATTCGCTTGCGCAATCTTTCGCTTGGATACACACTTCCGAAGTCTCTTTTTGGCGAAGGCAGTATTATTCAAGGCTTGCGCCTGACGCTCACCGGAAACAACCTCTGGCTCAATACGCCGTTTCGCGGCTTCGACCCCGATGGTCTCTCCTTTGGTGCAGGCTCCAGTACCTTCGGATTTATCGGCAGAAATACTCCTGCAACACGGAGCTACGCCTTTGGCGTGAGTGTTACGTTTTAATGTCGTTGTCACATCCGACAGACAACACTTGACACGGAAGTTTTTCCCTCAACGAACAAATCTTTGAACTTAATTTTTCAGAACTATGAACTTTTCACAATATACGCGACGGGGGCAAACGGTGCTTGCGGCAATCTTTTGCATTGCCATTCTTGCATCCGGCTGCGAAAACTATATTGGTGGCGATACCAACATTGACCCGACACGTCCCGCAGCAGTAGATTTGCGCACGATGCTTCCTGCCTTGCAGTGGTACGCAGCCAATGCACATTACAGCGTTGGTGTAAACTCTGCGTTGTGGACGCAACAGATGTCCAACATTCAGCAAGGTGCTTCCGATACGCACATCGCCAATGCACTTGGCAATGCATGGTCAGAAATTTATCTCGACGGACTGACCAATGCCGACCGCATGGTCAAACAAGCCAAAACCCAGAACTCGCCTTACTACGAAGGTGCAGGCAAAATCATGCAGGCGATTAATCTTGGCTTGGCAACTGATGCATGGGAGAATGTTCCCTACTCGCAGGCGTTCCAAGGAAGTGCAAACCTTTTTCCGACCTACGACAAACAAGAACAAATTTATGCGACTATCCAAACCCTACTCAACGAAGGCATAGAATTATTGCGTCGTCCCAATAATAATACCGATTTGCCTGTCGGCGCGCAGTTTACGAGCAGAGGCGATATTGTGTATGGTGGCACCCCCGCATCGTGGATAGCAGCAGCCAATGCTCTTCGCGCCCGCTATGCCATCCACTTGACGGCAAAGGGTTCGGCTGCCGCCGCGCAGAACGCACTCACCGCCTTAAATGCCGGAGCACTGACGAGCAATGCGCAAGATTTCCAGTTCTCCTACACAAATGCCCGTACGCCCAGCCCCTATTTGGCACTGGCAAATCAAACCGTTCTGAACAGCACCTTTACAGTCGTATTTGGTGAGTATTACGTCAGTAAAATGTCGTCCGGTTCGCCCCGGGTTGCCGACCCGCGCTTGCCGATTATTGCGGGCGCATCCAACGGTGGTGCTTTGCCCTTGCCTCCGGTAGGCGGCGTAAGCGGTGCCGGTTCCGGCACGGGAGGACGACCGTTTATCACACCGAACTCGTGGTTTTCGCGCAATCCGATACAAGTTATCACCTACGCCGAACAAAAATTTATCGAGGCAGAAGCACGTTTCCTTGCTGCCGGCGGAACGGAAACCAGCACCGGCGCTCCAGCCGAAACACGAGCAGCACTTGTGCAAGCGGTGAGTGCAAATATGCAGAAATACGGCGTTGCTGCGGCAGACATTACCACCTACACAAATAATCTCCCTGCCGCCGCACAGATTCGCCTTTCGACGATTATGGGAGAGAAATACAAAGCACTCTTTACGCACCCCGAAGTGTGGGTGGATATGCGACGCTACGCCTACAGTGCAAATGTGTACACAGACTTGGCTTTGCCGCAAAATCACAACCCTGAAGCAAACGGAAAATGGATTCAACGACCACTGTATCCCGCTTCCGAGCAGACCCGGAACCGCGAGGTCTATCAGGCAAACTGGGGCACGGCGCGTGATTTCTTCACGACCGTCATGTGGCGTGACCGACGCTAACACAATACTTTTTTGTATAACACTTTTCTCTCTTCATCATGAAACGACATAATTTTTATTCTCTCTTTGTTGCGTTCGCACTGCTGCTGCCGCTTGCTTCGTGCTACACCGAGCCAAATCCGCTCAGTAGCGTGGCAACGGTCGGGGGACCGATTGCGCTTATTCGTACATTTACGGTACTGAATTCTGCGACAAATACCCAAGCAAGCACTCTTACTGCCGCTGCCGGTACGGCGCTGACACTGACGCTAACATATACAACGCTTGATGCTCCCGTTACAGCAGTCAATCTTTATACACAAGCAGGCTCGACTCGCACACGCATTGCAAACGTGAGTGTCAATGTCACTCCCTCGCCCAACCGCGCCACGCAAACATTTACCTACACCATTCCCGCAGGCACAGCCGCAAACACGAGAATTATTTTCATTGCCAGCGCCGTTACTGCGGGTGGCGAGTCATTCTCCGGCAATGGTATTTCCGGCGCAGGCACTGTGGTAATTACCACGCGGTAACGCACTCTAATGACGACAAGGCAACACATCAGAAGCAAAAAAGAAACGTCCGCCTTGCAAGTATGCGAGCCGGACGTTTTCTTTGTTCACCATGGACACCGAAATTCAGAAATAGAATTCAGGCATTTTCGAGATTGAATTTTTATACCGCCATCACTTCTTTTTCTTTTGCTTCGGTCATTTCATCAACGTTTTTGATAAAGCGGTCGGTGGTTTTTTGGATTTCTCCTTCGCCGCGTTTGCGCTCATCTTCGGAGAGATGTTCTTCTTTTTCGATTTTCTTGAGCATTTCATTATGGTCGCGGCGGATATTACGAATAGCAATACGGGCATCTTCAGCAAATTTTTTGCACGTCTTCACGATTTCCTTGCGGCGTTCTTCGGTGAGCATTGGTATCGGTACGCGCACAACATTGCCGTCATTGGATGGGTTCAAACCCAAATCAGCTTCCCGAATAGCGCGTTCAATCGGTGTCAGCATTGCTTTTTCAAACGGCTGCACGACGATAGTACGCGGGTCGGGCACAGCCATAGACGCTACCTGACTAAGTGGCATCGGAGAGCCGTAGTAATCGACGCGCACGGGGTCGAGAATGGCAGCGCTAGCGCGTCCGGTGCGGACTTTGGAGAAATCTTGCTGCAGATGGTCAAGCGTTTTTTTCATTGCCGTCTGCGATTTATTCACAATATCTTGTACTGGCATAGTGGTTTGGAAGTTGAGGTTTGAATGTTGAGGTTTGAATTCGTCGGCAAATGCCACTGAGGCACACACATTGCCCCCGAAGCATTGCAGCACACATTTCTCTCAAGCGTACGATATTTTTCTCTCAAGCGTACGATATTTAAGCGAGCGATATTTCTAGTTTGTAATTTTCGTGCCAATCTTTTCGCCCATTACCAAGCGTTTCAAATTGCCCGCCGTCGCCATATCGTACACAATAATCGGGACGTTGTTTTCCTGCGCAAGCGTGAAGGCGGTCATATCCATCACGCGCAGGTTATTCTCCAGAGCATAACGGAAGGTAACAGTATCGAAGCGCTTGGCATCGGGATTTTTCTCAGGATCGGAATCATACACACCATCCACGCGCGTCCCTTTGATAATCACATCGGCATTGATTTCTGTTGCGCGGAGTGAAGCGCTTGTATCGGTTGTAAAATAAGGATTCCCCGTGCCGGCACCGAAAATAATCACCCGTCCCTTTTCCAGATGCCGCACCGCACGACGACGAATGAACGGCTCGGCAATCTGCGACATAGTAATGGCGGTTTGGAGGCGTGTCGGTACGCCGCGCAATTCAAGAGCATTCTGGAGAGCAATGGAATTGATAACCGTCGCCAACATTCCCATATAATCACCCGAAACGCGGTCTATTCCGTGATGCTCGGCATTGATACCCCGATAGATGTTCCCGCCCCCTATGACCAACGCTACTTCCACACCTAAATCGTGAATAAT
>Ga0075163_10002256_pt1 | contig 25988 bp, 25 predicted proteins | sample JI1023141ADNA_FD_71478 | JGI IMG/M metagenome (GOLD analysis project Ga0075163, IMG submission 71478) | Wastewater effluent complex algal communities from Wisconsin, to seasonally profile nutrient transformation and Carbon sequestration -... | ecosystem: Engineered > WWTP > Effluent > Algae...
GAACGTAACTTTGCCAAGGTCGGGGTCGTGAGTTCGAATCTCATCGCCCGCTCCAGGTACACACCTCCGGACAGAAACATGCGCGCTTTGCGCGCGTATCTCCCGGCGCTTCGGCGCTGGTCGGTATCTGACGGACGGGGCTTTTGATGGACATCGTCGTTGCAGGGGCGGGGATTGGCGGGCTGAGCGCAGGGATCGCGCTGGCCCGGCGCGGCTTTGGCGTGCACATCGTCGAACGTGCGCCGGAGCTGACCGAGGTGGGCGCCGGCCTGCAGCTGAGCCCGAACGCCGTGAAGGTGCTGCGGGCGATTGGCGCCGGCGACATGATCGAGGCGGCGAGCGTGCGGCCCGAGACGCTGGAGCTGCGGCTTGGGATCAGCGGCGACAAGATCTTCTCCATCCCGATGGGCGACCAGGCCGTGAGACGGTATGGCGCGCCCTATCTGCATATTCATCGCGCTGACCTGATCGAGGTGCTGCATGCGGCGGCGTTGTCGGCGGGCGTGAAGATCCAGCTTGGCGCGCGCGTTGCGGTCTACATGCGCGAGGGCGGCGAGTTCCGCATCGGGCTCGACAATGGCGATATCCTCGGCGGCGATGTGCTGATCGGCGCCGATGGCATTCGATCAAACGTGCGGCGGCTGATGCTGGGCGAGGACAGGCCGCGCTTCACGGGCTGCGTGGCGTGGCGGGCGCTGGCGCCAGCAAGTGCATTACCCGACCTGCCGCACGGCGCTGTCGTGTGGGCGGGGCCGGGGCGGCATGCGGTGACGTATCGTATTCGCGGCGGCTCGGTGGTGAACTTTGTCGGCGTGGTCGAGACCAATGCGTGGCAGGAAGAAAGCTGGGACCAGGTGGGCGATCCCGCCGATCTGGCGAAGCTGTTCGCGGGATGGGACGACAACGTCACGAAGACAATCGCCGCCGTGACGACGTGCAATCGCTGGGCGCTCCATGATCGCGACCCTCTGGCGACCTGGTCGATTGGGCGCGTCGGCCTTCTCGGGGATGCGTGCCATGCGATGCCGCCTTTCCAGGCGCAAGGCGCGGGGATGGCGATCGAGGACGCGTTTGTGCTGGCGAGATGCCTTGAGCGGGCCGGGGATCAGCCTGCGTCGGGGCTGAAGCGCTATGAGGCGATCCGCAAGCCGCGCGCCAGCCGCGTGCTGGCGAGCGCGCGATCCAACATGGGCGTGTTCCATCGCTCCAACCCGGTGACGCAGGCGGCGACGTATGGGCCGATGAAGCTGGCCAATGCCGTGCTGCCGGCTTTTGTGCGCTCGCGACAGGACTGGATCTACAGCCACGACGTGACGAAGGGCTGAGAGGGCGCCATGCTGGCGACAGCCGCCGGGAGGGACCTGATGCGCGTTGGTGTTGTGGCCGTGCTCGCCTTGGCTGGCTTGCTGGGTTCGTGCGGGCCCGACAACAGGCCGAAGCTGGCCATGGCAAATCGCGTCGTGAAGGATGAGCCGAATTCAGGCGCGCTGTGGCCGGTGATGCTGCAGCATTGCCTGCGCAAGCCTGACTGCGATCCGATGAGCGATTTCGGACATGGCGCCGGACAGGCTTCGGGCGTTGCAGGATCGACGGTCTATTTCGTCGAGTCCGCTGATGTCGTGCGCGAGGGCGGAGAGGATTATGGCGCGGCGCTGACGATGAGCGTCTATGGTCCGCGCGGGCAGGGCGGAGCGGTGGGCCGGCCGCTGACGCTGGATGAATCGCCATCCAACCTGCGCGGGACAAATGCGCGGCGGTCGACGCTGACGGTGGAGTATCGCACGCCGGGCGGCGGCGCGCCGGAGGCCTACTTCTTCTCGTTCAGGTCGGCGCTGACGGCGATTGGCGTGCCGGGCGTGTCGGAGGCAAAGACGCAGGAGGCGATCATGAACGCCACCAGCGCCTATCTCGACGGCATGAAGTGGCCGGACGACGCCAGCCCTGAAGCCTATGGCGCGAAGCTGACGGTGACGGGCGAGAAGGGGCGCGTGCTGCTGACCGGTTATACGAGCGGCATCGCCTATGGCGCGCTGACGCAGGATGCACAGGCGGTGAAGCGCGGCTTCGAGCCCTGGTGGTTCTATGTCGGGCGCAACCTCCGCGATGAACCGGCTGCCGACCTGATGAAGGCGCTGATGGCGGGCGAGCCGGTGTCGTTCTCGCTGAAGACGCCAACCGGGGCCGTGATCCTCGAGGACGGCGTCTATACCGACGGCTTTGCGGACGCGCTGAAACTGGCGAGTGAGGCGCTGGCTGATCCGCTGCTGGCTGCGCCGCTGACGGAGCGTTGCGCGGCGACGGCGGGGATGCATGACAGGTGCTGGGACCTTGCCAGGGTCACGCCCATCCTGCGGTCATGCGATACACGCACGGCACAACAGCACGAGGCCGACAGGCAAGTGCGCGCGCCGGGTCAGCTGGCGCCAGCGCCATCGGATGCGATGCAGGCGCTGGGCTGCCCGGAGGCGTTCATCAAGGCGTATGCGCCGGACCTTCCGCGGCCTTGAGAGCCGGCCCGATCAGTTCGATGCGGTTGGTCCAGACATAGCCGGCGAAATTCTTCGGGATGGCCTTCATCTCGGTAAGCGAATCTATGCCGCGCGTGCCGACATCACCCTTCTCGAACGGGCCGAGCAGGATGACGGTGGAGCCGGCTTTCTCCATGCGCTTCGTGAATTTGTGCGGCCAGCCCCAGACCGCCCAGGTGAAGTTCGATGGCACGAGGACAATCGTGTTGCGGCAGGGTTTGGGAACGATCCCCGTCCAGCCGGTCGATTCATAGGCCATGACGCATCTTATCATCGAGCGCGGCGTATAGCCCTTGAGGCCGGAGATCAGCTTGATGCTCGCGTCGGTGGGTTCGGCGCCGCCATAGGCTGCCCAGATTTCGTTGCGCCATTCAGGATGCTGCTGGATCAGGGCGGCGAGGGCGTCGCCTTCTTCGGTGCGGCGGCTCTTGAAGTTGATTAGGAACTGCTTGTCCGGGAAGCGCGCGAAGACTTCGGTCAGGGTGGGCATGAGGCCGACGCCCTTGCCGCGCAGCGGAAAGGTCTTGCCGCCATCGGCGGTGTAGCCATAGCCGAGATCGAGCGTCTTCAGCGTGCCCATGTCGGTCTGCTCGGTGACGCCTTTGCCCTCGGTGCGGCAGTCGATCGTCCAGTCGTGCAGGACGGCGAACTGCTTGTCGGGCGTCAGGTGGACGTCGAGTTCGACGACATCGGCGCCGGCGGCGAAGGCGGCGTCCATCGAGGGCAGGGTGTTCTCGATGAAGTCATGCGTCGGCGGATAGATGCGCTCGGCCGTGCAGGTGTCGTTCTCGACGCCGGTCTTGTCGAAGGTCTGGTGGACGCCGCGATGGGCGATCAGTTTTATCCGGCCATCGCCATGGGGCGCTTCGAACAGCGAGGTGTTGAAGGCGAGGACGGCGACAATGAAAACGGCGAGACCGCCGAAAAACCACGCCAGAATTCTGCGGATCATGCACCCCTCCCAAAGCCCCAACGAATCTGGGGGCAGAACGCCAGCCGATCATGACGGCGATATGGCGGGAAGAGGGTGGGAGCAGGTCAGATCTCGCTGGCGAGGCCTGCCGGCGCCGCGATGGTCTGGTCGCCCTGGCGGCGGCGCGGCAGTCGGGGGAGGCTGTCCTGGCGCATCAAGGCGCGCAGGTTCTGCAGCATCATCGGCGCAAGACAGAGCGCGACGCCGAAGCCGTCAGCCGCCCAGTCCTCGAGATTGCCGTTGCGTCCGACGAAGGACTGAACGACCTCGATCAGCCCGCCGAACGCCAGAATGACCAGCGCCACATCCCATCTGCGCAGGCGCGGCAGGGCGGCGAGGCTTAGTGCAGTCAGGATGTAGAAGGCGAAGGCGTGCGCCTCCTTGTCGGAGAGGCCGACCCTTGCCTCCTGGCCGCCGAAGGGACCGAACACCAGCACGCAGACGCTGAGCGTCAGCACAACGAGGCAGGCGCGGATCAGCAGCGTGATCGTCGCGGCGCGCGTGGCGAGGCCAAGAGAGGCAAGCGTCGGGAAGGCAAAATGGGGGAACAGGGCGTGGGCTCCGGGTGGGGACCAGAGCAGTTACGCAGGGAAAGCTGAAAATAGTGCTGAAGCCGCGACGTTCAGTTGGGCGGCGCTGCAGATTTGAGAGCGGCGGCGCGGGCATTGCAGTCGGCCAGCGAAATGCGAGGCGCGCCGCCCTTGCTGTCGGCTTCGGCGAGATTGGCCTGCGCGTCGGCGATGGAGGCCGTCGCATCTTTCGTGGCGGCGCCTTCGGCGATCAGTTTTGCGACGCCGGCTTCCGCGAGCGCGATCACGGCGTTGCGCCGCGACTGGGCTTCTGGCGAGGAGATATCGCCTGTCGCCTTGTGGCCGGTGAAGATGACGCCCGAGCAGTAGAGATCGTCCTTCGCTGCTTCCGAGCCGATGGTGAGCGGATCCTCAGCAATGTGGACGGTCATCTGTTCGGGCGATGATGCTGTCACCGGCGCGTCGGCGAGTGCGATGGCGCCGGGGACCTTGAACGGATCGGGCTTCGGCCTGGTGAGGTTGAAGGCGAGAATGCCGCCAAAGATGATGATGGCGGCGAGGCCGACAAACTGGCGCGGTCCGAACTTCATCTGTGGGTTGTCTCGCTTTTATTCTGGCGGCGGCAAGGCCTGCGCGCGAGCGAGGCAGGTTTCAAGCGGGATGCGGACCTTCTTCGCAGCGATATCGGCGGCGGCCTTCGCAATGTAGGCGTCGGAGATGATCGCCACATGGGTGGCGTGGGCGAGCTTTTCAGCGATCAGCTTGTTGACGCCGACATCACCGAGATCAATTCCGTAATTCTGGGTGCGGACGAGGATGGCCTGCTCGGTTGGGCTGAGGGCGTCGTCCGGTGTCGGATAGGAGGCGAGGATCACGCCGGAGCAGTAGAGATCATCCTTAGCGTCCTGCGTGCCGATGGCGAGAGGATCGGCCGGCGGCGGCGGGGGAATGATGGGCGCCTCGGCCACGGGCGCGGCGGCCGGCGGGGCTTCGACGGGAGCGACAGCCTCGGCGGCGGGTTTGGGACTGCAGGCCGAAAGGCCGAGGGCGACAAGCACGGGCGTGAGTATCGATCTGTGGAACATGGGCGGCGCCTCCGGCAAAGCAGGAATTGTCGCCAAGAGGAATAGCCCGGCGTTGATGCAGGACAAGTCGCCAGAGGGCGCGCGCCCCGCACAAAGCCGTCAGTACGGCGCGTCAGCGGTCGAAGACGATGGGGTAGAGCGTCGCCGCCAGGATCAGCGCGGCGGTGACGTTGAAGATGCGCAGTTTGAGCGGATCATCGAGGAAGCGGCGCAGCTGGACGCCCATCAGCGCCCAGGACGAGACCGACGGCAGGTTCACCAGCCCGAATATGCCGGCGATCAGCAGGAGGCTGAGGATGGGCTGGCTGGGGATCGTGTAGGCGGTGACGGCGGTGAGGGCCATCGTCCACGCCTTGGGGTTCACCCACTGGAAGAGGGCGGCCTGGATGAAGCTGAAGGGCCTGGCGCCGGCTTTCACCTTCTCGGCGTCGGGTGGTTTCGAGATTGCGATCTTCCACGCCAGCCAGAGCAGGTAGACGACGCTGACCACTTTCAGGATCGTGTGGGCGATCGGGAACAGTTCGAAAATCTGCGCAAGGCCCGCGCCGACCAGCACGATCATCAGCGTGAAGCCGATTGCGACGCCGAGCATGTGGGGGATGGTGCGCACGAATCCGAAATTGGCGCCCGACGCCATCAGCATCAGGTTGTTCGGCCCCGGCGTGATCGAGGACACGAACGCGAAGGCGGTGAGGGCAAGGAGGATCTCGGTCGGCATTTCGCAAGGCTATGAGGCCGCTGAGGCAATGTGCTTGCTTTTTGAGGTGCGGGGCAGGTATTTATGCAATCCATGGCGAAGATCGACGACATAAACCGCAGAATCTTGCGTGAACTGCAGCTGGACGGGCGGATCACCAACGCCGACCTCGCGGCGAAGATCGGGCTGTCGCCGTCAGCCTGTCTGCGGCGCGTGCAGGAACTGGAGCGGTCCGGCGTGATTGCCGGCTATCGCGCAGTGATTGATCCAAAGGCTGCGGGCGCAGGGTTCACAGCCTATGTCGCCGTGGGCCTCTCCGAGCATCACAAGAAGAACCAGCGCTCGTTCGAGAAGGCGATGGCGGCGGCGCATCAGGTACGCGAGTGCCACAATGTAACAGGTACGATCGAATACCTGCTGCGTGTCGAGGTTGAGGACCTCGCGGCCTACAAGGCGTTCCACACCGAGATCCTTGGCACCGTGCCGGAAGTCTCGAGCATCACCAGTTACATCGTGATGGAATCGACCAAGGATGAGCGGGCGTAGGCGTACGCCTCAGCGCAGCTTCTTCACGAACTCGGATTTCAGTTTCATGCCGCCGAAGCCATCGATCTTGCAGTCGATGTCATGATCTTCGTCGACCAGCTTGATGTTCTTGACCTTGGTGCCCTGCTTCACGACCTGCGATGAGCCCTTGAGCTTCAGGTCCTTTATCAGCGTGACGGTGTCGCCGTCTTCCAGGATGTTTCCGTTCGCATCCTTGTAGACGCGCGGGCCCGTGGCGGCAGGCGCTGCGGAGGGCGACCATTCGTGGCCGCACTCGGGGCATACGAGCATTGCGCCGTCCTCATAGGTGAGGACGGACTTGCAGCTCGGGCAGGGCGGCAGGTCGCTCATTCTGATGTGTCCATGTCAAAAAAAGTATAGCCGCCGGGCTGCTGCAGCGGTTCGGAATCCAGTCTTTTGATCTCTTCCACATACAGCATTGGAATCGCAAGCGAGCGACGCTCCTGCGCGAGGGACGGATCAAGCTTGATGAGTTGAACGCAAGCCAATTCTGCTGCGGCCTCGTCGTCAGCCTCCACCCAACGTGTCGTATAGAACCCGTGATGACACGGGTCGCCAGACGACAGCGTCAGGGAGAAATTTTCGCCGCGCACGAGGCAGCGAAACCAGGACAAGGCTAGGCGTCGACCGAGGCGCGGGAGAAGCGCTTGCGGTCGTTGGGGTCGAGGTAGATCTTGCGCAGGCGGATGTTGTCCGGCGTCACTTCGACCAGCTCGTCGTCCTGGATGTAGGCGAGGGCCTTTTCCAGCGTCATGCGGATCGGCGTCGTGAGGCGCACCGCTTCATCCGTGCCCGAGGCGCGGACGTTGGTGAGCTTCTTGCCCTTCAGGACGTTGACGTCGAGATCGTTGCCGCGCGTGTGCTCGCCGACGATCATGCCTTCGTACACCTTGACGCCGGCTTCGATCATCATGGGCCCACGATCTTCGAGGTTCCACATCGCGAAGGCGACGGACTCGCCCTGGCCGTTGGAGATCAGCACGCCGGTGTGGCGGCCGTCGATCCGACCCTTGTGCGGCGCGTAGGCGTGGAACAGGCGGTTCATCACGGCAGTGCCGCGCGTGTCCGACATCAGTTCGCCCTGATAGCCGATGAGGCCGCGGGTGGGCGCGTGGAAGACAAGACGTGTGCGGCCGACGCCCGACGGGCGCATTTCGAGGAGGTCGGCGCGACGTTCGGAGAGTTTCTGCACGACGACGCCGGAGTGTTCATCATCGACGTCGATGACGACTTCCTCGATCGGCTCCAGTGTTTCGCCGGTGACGTCGTCTTTCTGCATCACGACTTTCGGACGCGACACGCCTAGCTCGAAGCCTTCGCGGCGCATGGTCTCGATCAGCACGGCGAGCTGGAGTTCGCCACGGCCGGCGACTTCAAATGCGTCGGTGCCAGGATCGCGCGAGATCTTCAGGGCGACGTTGCCTTCGGCCTCCTTGAGCAGGCGGTCCCAGATGACGCGGCTGGTGACTTTCTTGCCTTCGGTGCCGGCCAGCGGCGAGTCGTTGACGCGGAAGGTCATCGCCAGGGTCGGCGGATCGATCGGCTGGGCTTCCATCGGAACGGTGACCGACGGGTCGCAGACGGTGTCGGCGACGGTCGCCTTGGTGAGACCCGCGATGGAAACGATGTCGCCGGCGGTGCCTTCATCGATCGGCGCACGCGTGAGACCACGGAAGGCGAGGACTTTCGAGACGCGGCCCTGTTCGATGACGTCGCCGGTGCGCGAGAGAACCTTCACGGTCTGGCCGGCCTTGACCGAGCCTGAATCGACGCGGCCGGTGAGGATGCGGCCGAGGAAGGGGTCGGAGCCGATGGTGGTGCCGAGCAGGCGGAAGGGGCCGTTGTCGATGCGCGGCGGCGGGACGTGCTTCAGCACGATCTCGAACAGCGCGTTCATGTTGTCGGTCTTGACCAGCGGGTCATGGCTCATCCAGCCGTTCTTGGCCGAACCGTAGATGATCGGGAAATCGAGCTGTTCGTCGGTGGCGTCGAGGTTGGCGAAGAGGTCGAACACCTCGTTGACCACTTCGTTGTGACGCTCTTCCGGCTTGTCGATCTTGTTGATGCAGACGATGGGGCGCAGGCCCAGTTTCAGCGCCTTGGAGACCACGAACTTGGTCTGCGGCATCGGGCCTTCAGCGGCGTCGACCAGCACGATGGCGCCGTCGACCATGTTCAGGATGCGCTCGACCTCGCCGCCGAAATCGGCGTGGCCGGGGGTGTCGACGATGTTGATGCGGTAGTCGTTCCAGACGACGGAGGTGGCTTTCGCGAGGATGGTGATGCCCCGTTCCCGCTCCTGGTCGTTGGAGTCCATCATCCGTTCGGAGGTCTTCTCGTTCTCACGGAACAGCCCCGACTGCTTCAGCAGGCAGTCGACCAGCGTGGTCTTGCCGTGGTCGACGTGGGCGATGATAGCGATGTTACGCATTTGCATGGGGGTGGCGCTTCTTGAACGGGGGGAGGTCGGTTTTGCGGGCCGCTCTACATTGAAAATGCTGCAAAAGCGAGAGGAAGGCTGCCGCAGGGCGCCAAACCTTCGTCCGGGGCCTGTCCTTGCTGGGGTTAATGCCGCGGCCTAGCTTGAGATTGCAGCGCGGCAATGTGGCTGGCGGGGGAGCGGGAGGGGGAGATGAGCTATATCGCCAGGCGGCTCGCCCCCGGGGAGACCATTGTCTACGCGGGCCGGTTTCACTGGATCCAGACCGTTTACGCCTGGACGGCGCTGGTGCTTCTCGGGATCATCCTGATCGGGATATTCCTCTGGCTGGCCGAGCTGATCCGGCTGGCGACCACGGAATTCGTGGTCACCAACCGCCGGGTAATGCTCAAGACCGGCTTCTTCCAGGTGAAGGTGGAGGAGCTGACGCTGGGGTCGGTGGAGGGGGCGGAGCTGGACCAGTCGCTGATCGGGCGGATTTTCGGGTTCGGGAAGCTGACCATGCGGGGGAAGGGCGACACCCACATCGTGTTCCCGGACATGGCGCACGCCAGTGCGTTCCGGTCTGCGGTCGAAGGGGCGCGGATCGCGGAAGAGGCGAAGTTCGTCACGCATCCGGGGCCGGCAGGGCCGGTCACTTAGAGTGCGAGCGAGGGGAGAGATTTCAATGCGCTATCTGATGGCTGCGGCCGCACTGCTGGTTCCGGCTGGTTGCGTCCATGTCACGGAGCACACGACGGCGGCGGCGCCAGCCGTCATGCGGTGCGCCGAGGGCGAGCCGATGGTGGAAACGATGCTGTTCCTGGGGCTGGCCTCGCCCAACGGCCCGGTAAGCGAGGAGGCGTTCGCGCGATTTGTGGAGACGGACGTCACGCCGCGCTGGAAGGAGGGCTACACCATCCTGCAGGCGCAGGGGCTGTGGTATTCCGAGACGCGCAAGCTGACAGAGCGTGAGCCGAGCCGCGTGCTGTTGCGCTTCCACGACGGGAGCGCCGCAGCGTCCGCCGATATCGAGGCGATCCGCGCCGCCTACATCAAGGCATTCACGCAGGACGCGGTGCTACGGACCGACCGCATGGCGTGCGCGGATTTCTGAGAAGCCGCCCAGTGCGATGGCGAGCGTGGCTGACCGGCCCGGCGCACAGCGGCGTGCGTTCGACACCCGATTTGATCCCCCGGATCAAATCGTCGCTCTGACGCGAGGCGTCAGACGGACCGCGTCTTACCCCGGAAACAGCTGCAGGCCGACCGGTTCGATCTGGCCGTCGCGGAGGGCGACGCACTTCATGCTTTCGCTGCCTTGCGTGAAGCAGAACATGTCCAGCTTGTCCTTGCGGAGCTGGTCCCAGGCTGCGGCGTCGGCAAAGGCTTCGTCCGGCATGAAGGGGAATTCGGCGCGCTTGGGCTGGCTGTCGGTTTCTTCCCACGGCGGAAGCTGTTCGGTGGTGGCGAGGCTGGGGTCGCCCTGGTCGATCCACTCGGCAAGCGCCGTCTTCATCGCGGCTGGATCCTTTGCGTCCTTGAGCCCGAAAATGTAGCTGGCGTCGCTGGCCCAGTTGAACACCGGCGTGCCTTCGCGGGCGCGGATGACGAGGACGGCGATCGCCTGCTCGCAATTCGGCCCGACGGTGAAGGCTTCCGACGTGTAGCGGCGCACCGGCGTTTCCTGATCGATCCATGTGGCTTCGACGCGGGCGTCGCAATTGGCGGTGCTTGCGGCAGGTTCGGGTGCAGCGGCGGGCGGTGCGTCGGGCGCGGCGGCTTTGGGCTGGCAGGCGGCGAGCGCAAGAGCGAGCACGGGCAGGGCGAGCAGCGATTTCATCTTTGGTCCCCGGAGCGGGCGCATCTGTGCGCCAGCTTTTCTCCTGACAGAGCGCAAGCGGGCCCCGGATACAAGACCGGCCAGAAGCGGGGAGAAGACCGCTGCTGGCCGGTTGCCGTTCCGCGCGTGTGATAGAGGCCGTAAAGCCCGGAGGGCGCGCGGCCCGTTCGTGTGGCGCCTAGCGATTGCCCTGGCGCTGTTTGACTTCTTCTTCCTTGGCGGCGGCGCGATCTTCTGCGTTCCATTCGACCGAGGGGGCGGCGCCGGAGGCGTAGCTCTTCGATTTCTGGGCGAGGCGGTTCATCGAGTCGGACAGCTGGTCCTTCGAGACGGCCATGTTGCGCGAGGCGGTCTGGCCGACGCCTTCGGCGTCGTCGAAGTTCGAGAACTCGGTGCCGAGGAAGACAACTTCCCAGCCCTTGGCGCGGACGCGGTCAAGCGCGGCCTTGGCGGCCTTCTTGTCCATCTCGGTCGAGGAATTTTCCTCGCCGTCGGTCATGATGACGATGACAGCCTTGCCCGGCTTGTCCTTCTCGGCCAGCGACACGATGCGGCCGATGGCGTCGTAGAGGGGCGTCATGCCGCGCGGGCTGAGTTCTTTCGCGGTGATCTTGTTCCAGTTCTCGGCGTCGACATCGTCACGGAGAACATCGAACTGGAAGCCATCCTGCGCGTCGAAGGCGGCGAGGGTGATATCGGCGTCGATGCGCGGGCCGCCGTCGAGCGCAGCGAGGCCGTCAGCGTAGGCGTTCACCGAGGCGAGGGCTTCGGTCCAGATCGGCTCCATCGAGCCGGTGCGGTCGAGCAGGATGTAGGAATGGACGGCGGGTTTGAGCGGCGTCTTGGCGATCGCAGCGACCGGCGCAACGGAGAGCGCGAGGATGGCGGCGAGGGCGGTGCGGGCGATTTTCATGTCAGTCCCCAAAAGGTGAAGCGGTCGAACTCTACTGGTGATCGAAATGGTTGAAGGCCGCGGGCAGGGCAGCGTTTGGCGCGCTGGCGGCGTCAGCCGGCGGAGCAAGCACAGCTGAGGGCGGCTCGGCGGCGTGCGCGGGCGTCAGGAAGGGCAGCGGCTTGCCGGAGGCGGCGAGCGTGATGAAGCTGATGGCGACAGCGGAGAAGGCGAGGCGGAGGCTGGTCTTCATGGCTGTCCCCTTTCTGTCGCTCGGGCTCCCTGGCGGAGTGGCGATGAGGGGACGTTCAGCCTTGAATGAGGCCAAGCAGCGGATCGAAATGCGGCGAAACGGCGATTTGTCGCAGGTAGACGCAGAAAAGGCGGCCTTTCAGCCGCCTTTCCCGAAACGATCGCGATGGGTTTCCGGCTAGTGAGCCGCTGGCGGCTCGGACGGTTTCGACTTCCGCTTGCGGGAGACGAGGTTGAGGATTTCGACGAAGGCCGAGAAGGCCATCGCGGCGTAGACATAGCCCTTGGGGACATGGATGCCGAAACCATCGGCGATCAGAACCATACCGATCATCAGCAGGAAGCCGAGCGCCAGCATCACCACGGTGGGGTTGGCGTTGATGAAGCGGGCGAGGGGGCCGGACGCCAGCATCATCACGGCGACGGCCGAGATGACGGCGATGAACATGATGGCGATGTGGTCGGTCATGCCGACGGCGGTGAGGATCGAGTCGATCGAGAAGACGATATCGAGGATCAGGATCTGAACGATGGCGGCGCCGAAATTCATCGCGGCCTTGCCGGTGACCGGCGTGCCGTCCTTGTGATCGGCGTCGGGATCCATGGTGTGGTGGATCTCGTTGGTGGCTTTCCAGACGAGGAACAGGCCGCCGGCGATCAGGATAAGATCGCGCCATGAGAAGGCGGTCTCGAAAGTGGGTTCGCCGTGCTCGCCGAGCGGGCCGACAACGCCGAGATCGAAGACGGGGTGGATCAGGCCGACCAGCCAGGCGATGCCGCTGAGCAGGGCGAGACGGAGGATCAGGGCGAGGCTGATGCCGATATTGCGCGCCTTGGTGCGCTGGGCTTCCGGCAGCTTGTTGGTGAGGATCGAGATGAAGATGAGGTTGTCGATGCCGAGCACGATCTCCATCACGACGAGCGAGACCAACGCGGCCCAGGCCGTGGGATCCGTAAGCAGGATGGAAAGATCGAAGTCCATGTGCGGAGTGCTCCCTCGGCCCGGCGCAAGTCGCCAGCGCCAGTCTCTAGCGTGATCCGGGCGGATGAATAAGGGGTTTGCCGGTCAAGCCAGCTTGAGGCGCATAATGATTTCGTCATCCTGCGTCTCGCCGACGCGAAACTTGTAAGTACCCACCTTCTCGAAGCCGCGGCTTTCGTAGACGGCGATAGCGCGGGTGTTTGATTCCCAGACGCCCAGGAGAAGCTGCTTCGCGCCGCGCTGCCGGGCCCGCTCGATTGCCCAGGCCAGCAGGATGCGGCCGACGCCGACACCCTGACGCGCCTGGTAGACGTAGACGCGGTGGAGTTCGAGAGCAGGTTCAGGGCCGGTGTCGAACGGCAGCTTGCAGGGGCCGATCTTGCAGTAGGCGACCATGCGGCGGCCGGAGAAGGCGACGCGCACTTCAACCTGGGGATCGCGCAGGTCGGCGCGCATCGCATCGAGGGCGTAGGTTTCGTCGAGGTACTGCTTGAGATCGTTCGGCGGATAGAGATGGCCAAACGTCTCCGCGAACGTGTCGCGGCCGATGTCGGACAACTCGGCCGCGTCGTTTTCACGAGCATCGCGGAACGTCAGCGCGCGGTCGACCAAGTGGACTTCCTATTTCTTTCCGGCCGTCGTTTGTCCCGCGACGGCTTCTGTGCGGGCAGCATAGACGAATTCCCGGACTGCGTCGCCTAGCAGGACAAGTTTGGCAAGCGACCACACGCCCTGGCGGTCGAAAGATCCCATGGGCTGCGTGAGGCGGTCGGCGAGGTCGCCGCGTGGTGCGATCCAGGCTTCGACCAGCTTCTGGGCGACATCGCGGTCGACGAGAGCAGGCGGCACCTTGTCCTTCTGGGCGGAGCGGATCGCGGCGATGGCGAGCTCGCTCTGCTGGCGAGGAAGATCGTCCGCCACGCGAGCAAGGGCGAGGCGGTCCCAGTGGTCGCGCGGCTCGAGGTCGCGGGCGGCGGAGCGCATGCGGTCGAGGCCGAGTTGCTGGCCGACGGCATGCTGAACATAGGCGGCGGCGGCGAGCGGCCATTGCGTCTGGTCGGCGATATCCACCGTTTCGCGGGCTGAGGCGAGGGCGCGGACGAGGGCGACATCGCGGGCGACGCCTTCCGGAGCGCCGGCGATGCGATAGCGCTCGGCGCGGGCTTCGACGCGAGACAGCACGAGCGGGGAGAGGGCGCCCGGCAACAGGGCGCGAAGATCCATGATCGGCTTGCGGTAGTGGTCAATGATGACGCCGGCCGAGCGCGCGCGGGAGAGGGCGGGATCGGACGCCAGCGCGCTGGTGAGCATGCGCAGGTTGGCGGACGTCTCGGCCGTCATCAGGATCTGGGCGGAGGCTGCGACCTTGCCGTCGAGCGCGTTGATGCGGTCGAACAGATCGTCGAACAGGAAGATGGCGTAGGCGGCTTCGAACGCCTGGGCGATGCGGCCGGCGTCAATACCTTCTGCGTCGCGCTTCTGGGCGGCAAACGTCGCGCCCGTCATGTTGACGATGCGGTTGGAGAGGCGTGTTGCGATTATTTCGCGGCGCAGGCGGTGGCGGTCGCGGGCCGCGTCGAAGCGCTTCAGTTCGGTGGGGAAGTAGTCGGTCAGCAGAGGCGCGAAGGCCGGATCGTCGGGCGCTTTCGATTTGATCAGCGAGTCGAAGATGTCGAGCTTGGCGTAGGCCATCAGCACGGCGAGTTCCGGGCGGGTGAGGCCGAGCTGGTGTTCGCGCAGGTGGCGGAAGGCCTCAGTGGACGGGAGGCCCTCGACGGCGCGATCGAGCCGACCCTGGGATTCGAGCTGCTCGATGAAACGCTCGTGGCTGTCGAGATCAGCTGCGGCTGCGTGCTCCATCACGCTGAGCGCGCCCGTCTGGTCGTAATTGTCCTGCAGGACGAGCGAAGCGACTTCGTCGGTCATGCTGGCGAGCAGGGTGTTGCGCTGTTCGGGGGCCAGCGATTTTGCGGCGATGGCTTCTGACAGCAGGATCTTGATGTTGACCTCGTGGTCGGACGTGTCGACCCCGGCCGAGTTGTCGATGGCGTCTGTATTGATGCGGCCGCCCTTGCGGCCGAACTCGATGCGGCCAGCCTGTGTGACGGCGAGGTTGGCGCCTTCGCCGATGACCTTGGCGCGCACGTTCCTGGCGTCGACGCGAAGCGCGTCATTGCCCTTGTCGCCGACATCGGCGTTGGCCTGGGTCGAGCATTTCACATAGTTGCCGATGCCGCCGAACCAGAGAAGATCGACGTCCGACACCAGCAGGGCGCGGATCAATACGTCGGGCGTGACCGCCTCGTCAGTGAGGCCGGTGAGGGCGCGTATTTCCGGGCTGAGCGGGATCGACTTGGCGGAGCGTTCGAAGACGCCGCCGCCGGGCGAGATCAGCGCGGGATTGTAGTCCGCCCACGACGAGCGCGGCAGATCGAACATGCGCTGACGTTCATTGAAGCTGGCGTCCAGATCAGCCGGACTGGGATCGAGGAAGAGATGGCGGTGATCGAAGGCGGCAACCAGGCGGATTGCTTTCGACTGCAGCATGCCATTGCCGAAGACATCGCCGGACATGTCGCCGACGCCAATGACGGAGAAGGGCTTGGTCTGGGTGTCGTGGCCCATCTCGCGGAAGTGGCGTTTCACCGCTTCCCAGGCGCCGCGCGCGGTGATGCCCATCTTCTTGTGGTCGTAGCCGACCGAACCGCCCGAGGCGAATGCATCGCCCAGCCAGAAACCGGCGTCAGCTGACAGTCCATTGGCGATATCGGAGAATGTCGCCGTGCCCTTGTCGGCTGCGACGACGAGATAGGGGTCTTCGTCATCCCACGCGACGACGCGTTCGGGCTGGATGGTCTTGCCGCCAACCAGGTTGTCGGTGAGTTGCAGCAGGCAGCCCACAAAGATCTTGTACGCGGCGATGCCGGCTGCCTGGATGTCTTCGCGCGAGCCGCCGACGGGCAGATTCTTCGGGAAGAAACCACCTTTCGATCCAACGGGCACGATGACGGCGTTCTTCACCTGCTGGGCCTTCACGAGACCAAGGACTTCGGTGCGGAAATCGTCGCGGCGGTCCGACCAGCGCAGGCCGCCGCGCGCGACGGGACCGAAGCGGAGATGAACGCCTTCGACGTCGGGCGACCAGACGAAGATTTCCCTGTAGGGGCGCGGCGCGGGCAGGGGCGTAGCTTCCTGACTTGCGATCTTGATGGCGATGTGACGGTCCGGGCGGCCGGCGGCGTCCGTCATGTAGAAGCTGGTGCGGACGATGGCGCGCACCAGCGCGAGCAGGCGGCGCAGCACGCGGTCGGCGTCGAGAGAGGCTACGGCCTCGAGCTGTTGTTCGATGCGCGCGATGACCGGCTGGGCGGCGGTGCGGCGGGCGTCAAGACGACCGGGCATGCCGGGGTCGAACATGATGCCGAACAGCTTGAGGAGATTGGCGGCGATTTCCGGGTAGTCCCGAAGGGCTGCAACCTGGACCGGTTCCGAGGGATCGAGGCCGGACTGGCTGCGATAACGGCAGAGGGTGCGCAGCAGGGCGGCGGAGCGCCAGTCGACGCCGAGTGCGACGACGAGCGCGTTGAAGCGGTCATTCTCTGTCTCGCGCGCCCAGATGGCTTCGAAAGCCTGTTCGAACCGGCCGCCAAGACGCTTCTGGCTGGCGGGACGCTCGATGGTGAGGTCGTGCACGTAGACGACGCCTTCCGGGTCGTCGCCGACGGTGACGCGGACGGGATAGCCAACTTCAGACAAGGTGCGCAGACCCATGCGCTCCAGGACAGGCACGATCTCGGCAAGTTCGAGCGGCTTGTCGCGGTGGTAGATTTTCACACGGCTGATGTTGGCTTCGAAGTCAGGGCCCCAGACCCGGGCGCGCAGGGCGCGACCGGGCGACAGGTTGGCGATGGCGGTGAGATCGGCGAGGGCCTCGTCGGGTTCGAAGCGCTCCTTGTAGGCGAGGCTGAACTGGGACCGGCTGACCAGCGTCTGGTTGGCGTCCAGCGAGCGGGCGACGCGGGCGAGGGCGTCTTCCCACGTCTCGAACACTTTCGACATCTGCAGGTCGAGTGCGTCTTCGTCCGGCTCAGGGTGGCCGCGGGTGAGGCCGACGATGAGGTGGACGCGGGCGAGCGAGCCGGAGTTGAAGCTGGGATAGAAGGCGGAGGTGCGGCCGCCAAAGGCATCGGCGAGAATTTGGTGGGCGCGCGTGCGCAGGTCGGATGTGTAGCTGTCGCGCGGAACATAGAGCAGGGCGGAAATGTAGCGATCGAACCGGTCGCGTCGGATCAGAAGCCGCGTGCGCGGTCGCAGCAGCAGATGGAGAATGGCGAGGGAGATGCGGTGAAGATCGTCGACTGAAATCTGGAAAAGCTCGTCGCGCGGATAGGTCTTCAACACCGAATCGAGTTGTTTCATCGAGAAGCGGGAGGAGCGGGCGTAGGCCTCCTTCACGCGAGCGATCTTGCGACGGATCAGGGGAACCTCGTCCGCCGGACGGGTGTAGGCCTCCGACGTGAACAGGCCGACAAAGCGGGTTTCGCCGATGACTTCGCCGCGAGCGTCATAGCGCTTTACGCCGACATAATCGGCGTGGCTGCGCCGGTGGACATTGCTGATGAAGCTGGCCTTGGCGACGATGATTGGCGAGGGCTCGTTGAGGAAGCTGCGTATGGCGGGCGTAAGCACCGTCGGCTCTGATGCTCGCGACAGGACGTTGCGCGAAAAATCGCGCAGGATGCCGAGACCGGAGGCTTCATCAACAAGCGGCTCCTCGTTGGCGAGCTCGCCGCGCGCGCCCATGGCGAAGGTGTAGTCGCGGGCCCCGAGGAAGGTGAAGTTCTCCTGCGCCAGCCAGGCCAGGAATTCGCGCGCTTCCTGGACCTCGTCGGAGGTGCGCTCGCCCGTGAGCTTGAGGCTGGTGAGACTGTCGGCCGCCTCGCGCATCTTGGCGCGCATCGCCTCATGGTCGGCGTTGACGACCGCGACGTCGGAAAAGGTGTCTTCCAGACGCTTCTGCAGAGCGGCGCGCAGGCCATCGTCGAGCTGGGGCAGGTGGATCTGAATGACGGAGCGAAGGCCGCTGGGGCCTGGGATGATGGGATGCAGCACGGCGCGGATTTCGACTTTTGCATCCTGACAGGTCGCGATGGCGCTATCGACGAGGAAGGCGAGGTCGGCGCCGACGATCTCGGCGACGTCGAGGCGCAGCTTGCGGCCGTTGTGACCGATTGCGGGGCGGACGCGGATAAGACGCTCTGGCGTATCCTGATTGTCGCGATTGAACTCCCACAGGTCGAGCGCGAGCGTCGCCGCGTCGTCGGTGGTCAGCGCGAAGAAATCGTCGATGAAGGCGTCGGCCTGATACTGCTCGAGGAAGGGGAGGATGGCGTTGACGCCCGGCCGGTTCCTGCGTGTCGGCGCAATCCTTTCGACAGCGGCCAGAAAGGCCTGCTTCGTGAAGGCAAGTTCGTTGGTGCGGGTCACGCCAGCTCCGGGATGTCGAAACGGCGCCGCAGGCGCGCCGCCAGATACGGGGTCAATGATGTCGGCCCCTCAGGATGGGAGGCCGACAGGGTCAAATCACTTCGGACAAAACCATTAAGGGCAAATCACTGCCCGTGGGAGAGCTAGACCTGGGCGAGGCTCCCGGGCAAGCCGGAGATTGGGGGCACATCGTTGCCGGCTTGTGATGCGCTGCAGCAAGCCCCTGGTCGCACAAGGCGGCTCGCGCGCCGGCCGGTCGGCAAACGCTGCAGACCCTACATCCCCGTGATGACAACGGAGACCTGGGAATGGTCGGCGGTCTGTTCGTGGTCTTCGGCCTTTTCGCGGCGCAGGGCCGAGGCGTGTTCGCCGGGGTTGCCATCGGACGACAGCAGAATGGCGATCCAGCGCGCGCCGGATATCTGGGCCAGCACGATCATCACCATGACGGTAAGCGGGGCAGACAGGAACATGCCCGGAAGCCCCCACAGGCCGCCCCATACGGCCAGCGACAGCAGAACGACCAGCGCCGAAATGTTGAGGCTCTCGCCCATCATGCGCGGGCCGATGAAATTGCCGATCACGAACTGCCAGACGCTCACGCCCAGGAAGACGACCAGCGCGCACCACATCGGATCGTCCGGCATGAAGCCGGGCCAGACCGGCTGGGCGATGGCGAACAGCGCCGGGAGGACGCCGGCGACGATCGAACCAATGGTCGGAATATAGTTGAGGACGAAGATGACGAAGGCCCAGAACAGGGCGTTGTCGAGGCCGAGCGCGATCAGCGTCACGTAGGTGAAGGCTGTGGTGATGATGCTGAGGGCGGTCTGCACCCAGAGGTACTGTTCCATGGTGCGGCGCACGTCGGCGATGACGGCGCGGGTCAATTCGCGGTTCTTCTGGCGCGGAAAGATCCGGTCGAGCTTTTTCGAGAAGCCTGAGGCCGACAGATAGAGGAAGCCGACATAGATCAGCACCAGCACGACATCGCCCGCAAGACCCTGGGCGGAGGTGATGGCCGGCTCGACGAAGCGCACCGTGGCGTTCGAAAAGAGCAGCGTCGACAGCTTGGGCGCATCCTGCAGGCCGAGCAGCGAATAGACTTCGACAATCATGTCGTTGATGCGGGCTTCATAGAGGTCCGACTTGGCGGCGAATTCCATCACGGCGCCGCGCAGCACGCCGATGAAGATGATCACGGTGATGACCACAACCGCGATGGCGAGAAGGTGGGCCAGCCAGTTGGGCAGGGCAGGGACAGGCTTGCGGATGGCGCGGGCGAAACCTTCCATCACCAGCCACAGGAAGACGGCCATGGCGAAGGGCGCGAGAATGTCGGCGCCGACGAAGAGGATATAGCCAATGGCTGCGGTGGCGATGATCCACACGCCGACCGTCATGTAGCCGCGCCGGGAAGGGAGATCGTGCTGGGCCATGACGACAGACTTAGAGCGTGTGCGCGCGTATGGAAAGCGCCCGTCGGGGTCTCCAGGCCCGTCCTCGCCTGCCGCGCGACCGGTTGTTCAGCTGGACGGGGCGAGCCTGTCCTGTGTGCGCAGGTCGAAGTCGCTGGCGTCGTGGCGTTCCGGGAGCTGGCTGGCGGGGTCCCCCCATGTGCGGTTGACCATGCGGCCGCGTTTGACGGCCGGACGTTTGCCGATGAGATCGGTCCAGCGGATGACGTGGCTGTAGGACTGGACGTCGAGAAACTCGCCCGCTTCGTAGAGAACGCCCTTGGTCAACGCGCCATACCAGGGCCAGATCGCCATGTCGGCGATCGTGTAGTCCTCACCCGTCATGTAGGTGTGGGTGGCGAGATGCCGGTCCAGCACGTCGAGCTGGCGCTTCACCTCCATGGCGTATCGGTCGATCGGATACTCCATCTTGGAGGGTGCGTAGGCGTAGAAATGGCCGAAGCCGCCGCCGAGGAAGGGCGCGCTGCCCATCTGCCACATCAGCCACGACATGCATTCGGCGCGCAGCGCAGGATCGGTCGGCAGGAAGGCGCCGAATTTCTCGGCGAGATAGACGAGAATGGCGCCGGATTCGAAGACGCGGACGGGCCTGGACGTGGCGTGGTCGACCAGAGCGGGAATCTTGGAGTTGGGATTGGCCGCGACGAAGCCGCTGCTGAACTGGTCGCCGTCATTGATCCTGATGAGCCAGGCGTCGTATTCGGCGCCGGTGTGGCCAAGAGCCAGCAACTCCTCCAGCATCACCGTGACTTTCACGCCGTTGGGGGTTGCGAGCGAATAAAGCTGCAGCGGGTGGCGGCCGACTGGCAACGCCTTGTCGTGCGTCGGTCCGGCGATGGGCCGGTTGATGCTTGCGAACCGCCCGCCGTTCTCCTTGTTCCAGGTCCAGACCTTGGGCGGCGTGTAGACGGTCGGTTCGGCCATGCCGGGACTCCGGATTTGCTGGAAAGCGTGCGTTGCATCTGATGCTGCGGGGCGCCCATGGCAAGAGGGCGTCGATCTGGTGCGGATATCCACGCGGGCGGAAGGCGTCTGCAAAGCTTCTGGCAACGCTTCCGGGATGACAAGAGCGGACGGGAAGGCGAGAATGGCCGGAACTGGAGATTTCCCCTCATGAGCGACAGCATCTTCATCGGCGGCGGCGGGCCGGACCACACGACGGCGCAGGCGCTGTTGCTGGCGCGGGCGAACCGGCACGGGCTGGTCGCGGGGGCGACCGGCACGGGCAAGACCGTGACGCTGCAGGTGATGGCGCAGGCGTTTTCGGATGCCGGCGTGCCGGTGTTCTGCGCCGACGTTAAGGGCGATCTGTCGGGCGTCTGCCAGCCAGGCGATCCGGCGGGGAAGATGGCCGCCAAGCTGGGCGAACGCGCCGTGCAGATCGGCATGGGGCCGCTGACCTACGCTGCAGCGCCGGTGATCTTCTGGGACATCTACGGCAGACGCGGCCACCCGATCCGGGCGACGATCTCGGAGATGGGACCGCAGCTTCTCTCGCGCCTGCTGCAGCTCAACGACACGCAGGAAGGCGTGCTGACCATCGCCTTCCAGTATGCCGACGACAACGACCTGCTGCTTCTGGACTTCAAGGACCTGCGCAGCCTGCTGGCGCATATCTCGACGATCGCGCCTGAAATCCAGAAGACCTACGGCAACGTCGCCGCGGCGTCGGTGGGCGCAGTGCAGCGTCAGCTGCTGCTGCTGGAGCGGGAAGGGGCCGAGACGTTCTTCGGCGAGCCAGCGCTCGAGCTGACCGACTTCATGCGGACGACGACGGATGGGCGCGGCTATATCAACGTTCTCGATGCCACGACGCTGATCAATTCACCGAAGCTCTATTCGACATTCCTGCTGTGGTTGCTGGCGGAGCTGTTCGAACAGCTTCCCGAGGTCGGCGATCCGGACAAGCCGAAGCTGGTGTTCTTCTTCGACGAGGCGCACCTCTTGTTCGCCGATGCGCCCAAGGCGCTGGTCGACAAGGTGGAGCAGGTGGTGCGGCTGATCCGCTCCAAGGGCGTCGGCATCTATTTCGTGACGCAGAATCCCAAGGACCTGCCGGAGACAGTGCTGGCGCAGCTGGGCTGCCGCATCCAGCATGCGCTGCGGGCCTACACGCCGACCGAGCGCAAGGGCGTCAAGGCCGCGGCCCAGAGCTTCCGGCCCAATCCGGCGATCGACACCGAGACGGCGATCACCGAGCTGGGGACGGGTGAGGCGCTGGTCTCGACGCTGGACCTCAAGGGCGCGCCAACCGTGGTGGAGCGGACGCTGATCCGGCCGCCATCCTCGCGCATGGGGCCGTGCACCGACACAGAGCGCGCGGCGGTGCAGGCGGCAAGCCCCGTGATGCTGAAGTACGACGCGGCGATCGACCGGGATTCCGCCTATGAACGGCTGAACCATCGCGAGGCGGAAGCGGCCAAGGACAAGGCGCGTCTCAAGGAGCTGGAGCAGCAGGAGGCCGAGGCGGCCAGGGCGCGCAAGGAACAGGCGGCCCGGATGGCGAAGGAGCAGGCCGCGCGCGACAAGGCGATGACCACGGCGGCGAAAGCGCCAGCGAAGCGCCGCTCGTCGCGGCAGACAACCCTGGAAGCTGGAACGAACACCGCGATGCGGACTGCCTCGCGAGAGATCACGAAGTATATCCTTCGCGGAATTTTCGGCAGTCGGAAGCGTTGACGTATCTAAAGCTAACACTTCGCAGTCTCTTCTTAACCATCCTGCGGCATGTTGCCTCCCATCTCAGGGGCAGCAGCCATGAAAAGCACGTCGATTAATGCGCTAATAGCACGGGCTGGCCTTGTTCTGCTCCTCGTCATAGGCGTGGCGGGTGGGACAGGGCTCTCCACTGCCTTCGAGCTTAGCGGGAAGCTGAGGTCATCGAACGTCGCGGCCGAGATCCTGCGAAATCACATGGAAGCCGACATGATGCACGACGCCCTGCGCGCCGACGTGCTCGCGGCGATGGCGTCTGCCGACACAAGCCTTGGGATCAGTCTTGATGCGGTGAAGACCGATCTCAAGGAACACGCCGAAAGTTTCCGCGACATGGTCGCAGCCAATGAAGAGCTGGCCACCAACGGAGCAATCCGCAAGCAGCTCGCCGAAGTTGCTCCGAAGCTGGAGACCTATATCGCATCAGCAGAATCGATCATCGCCAAGGCGGGTCCTGACCGGCCGGGGGCGGCAGCGGCGCTGCCGGCCTTCATGGCGGATTTCACCTCGCTGGAAGGCGAGATGTCGGATGCGTCCGAGGTGATCTCCGCGGTCGCGCTGATGGAAGTCGAAAGCGGTGAAGCGATTGGCGCGATGACCAGGTGGGCGACGATCGCAACGCTGGTTGTCGGCATCGCCATGGTCGGACTGATGCTCCTGGCCGCGCGCCGCATGGTGGTGAAGCCAGTGGTGGACTTGACCGACGCGATGAAAAAACTGGCCGACGGCGACACCAGCGTGACCGCTCCGCACGCCGAGCGCCGCGACGAGATCGGCCGCATGGCCGCCGCCTTTTCGCTGTTCCGCGAGAATGCGCTGGCGCGCATCCAGCTCGAAGCGGACCAGAAAACCAAGGACGCCGAACGGGTTGAGCGCGCCCGCCGCGTCGAGGAACTGACGTCGGCCTTCGCGAATGAACTGGCGACCAGCCTGTCGTCGCTGAATACATCGTCGAATGACCTGCTGAGCGAGGCCGGCAAGCTGGAGACAATCGCCGAGCGCGCCAGCGAAAGCGCCGGCGCCGCGATGGGATCGACCTCGGGCGCCTCCAGCAATGTGCAGAGCATTGCGGCCGCCGCGACCGAACTCAGCGCCTCGATCGAGGAAATCGCGACGCGCATGACCTCTTCAGCCAATGCCGCATCGAAAGCAGTTGCAGGCGGTGCGACCGCGGATGCAACCGTCGGAGAACTGTCGCGCTCGGCGCAAAGCATTGGTGATATCGTTGCGGTGATCAGCAGCGTGGCGTCTCAGACCAACCTTCTCGCGCTCAACGCCACCATCGAAGCGGCGCGGGCAGGGGAAGCCGGCCGGGGCTTTGCGGTGGTCGCCAGCGAAGTGAAGACACTGGCCAACCAGACATCGCGTGCGACGGAGGATATCTCGAGCCGCATCAGCCAGATCCAGGAAATCTCCTCGCGTTCCGTCACGGAAGTGCGCGCCGTTATCGACCTGATCCAGCAGATGCAGGAAATTTCCTCTGCGGTTGCGGCAGCAGCCGAAGAGCAAAGTGCGGCGACCAACGGTATCGCGCAGAACGTCAATGACGCTGCGGCCCAATCCGACGAGGCGGTCTCCAGCGTGAGCGATCTCAACGAAGCGACCGCTCGCACCCGGATGGCCAGCACGGCCGTGCAGACCAGCGCGAAGGGCGTCGAGCACCTGGCGCAGCAGCTTCGCGAATCCTCGCAACGTTTCTTCGAACGCCTGCGCGCCGCCTAGCCTTTCGACCGAATTGATTTTCCAGAGCGCCCCCGCCCTACCGGCGGGGGCGTTTTTGTTTCGGACATTGGTTCACCGGCGGGGGACCTTTCTTCACGGTTAATGACAACGTCGCGTTTGTTCACCACGCCTTCGCGTGACCTTATTTGCTTTGAGCTATGGTTTCTGAAGACGGACGTAACGACACCAGCAGAGCCCAAGCAGAGCAAAGTTCACTCACATGAAAAGCCCTATTGTCGTAGCCGCGTTCGCGGCCGCGTGCCTTCTCGCGCCTGTGGCCTACGCCCAGGAAGTTGCTCCGGACGCCGAAGCAGCGCCGAGCTGGTTTTCGCAGGAAGGTTCGCTGGAGCTGAACTGGGATCATCTTGAGGATGGCGCCGACGTATTTTCCGCCAAAGGCTCTTATGCTCCGACGTTTCGCCTGCACGGCGGCCTGACGGTTCAGGCGATGGTGACGCTGTGGCCGCTTGAGCCGGCGACATCTGACGCGGCCTTCGAAGGCGAGGGCGCCTTCGTCGAAGAGTTCAAGCTGCACTACGCTGGCGAAGACTTCTCGCTCTATGCCGGCAAGTTCGATCCCGCGTTTGGGTCGGCATTCGATCTCACGCCTGGAATCTACAGCGTGGAGATCGGGCAGACCTACCAGGCGGTCGAGAAGATCGGCGTTGGCGGCGACGTCAACCTGGCTGGCCAGCTAGGCCTGGATGGCGAGCACGTCCTGTCGGCTGCGGTGTTTACATCCGACCGGACGGCGTTGAGCGGTTCGATCGGGACCGAACGTCCGCGTCTGAGGCTTGCAGATGGCGGTCCTGCGAACACGCAGGGTCTTCAGTCCTTTGCAATCAGCCTCGACGGCGCGCTGCCGAGCGGAGTGGGCTACTCTGTGGGCTACAGTGATTTCGCGGCGGGTCTTGCGGGTGAAGCGGATCAACGCAGCGCAGTTCTTGGCGTGAACTTCACGGGCGCACTTACCGAGACGGTCGAGACCGACCTGCTGGCGGAAGTGGTCGCGGTTGACGGCGCCGATGGAATCGAAGGCGCCAAGCGGAACTACTACACGGTGTCTGGCACGCTGCGCCGCGACGTGTGGCATGCGGCGGCGATCGTTTCGGGATCGAGCGACAACGACGTCGGCGGCGGCGTTGATCTTGGCCAGCTTGAACTGTCGCTTGGCCGTGACTTCGACGCCGGCGTCACGCTGGACGCCGGGGTGAAGTTCATCGACGAAGACGGCGAGCGCTCGGCCGTGGTCGGCCTGCGTCTGACGTTCGGCTTTGGCGGCTGATTATTTCGTCGAGACGACCAGGCGGGCGGCCGAAGCCATAGCCGGGGTCAGCGGGACCGAAGCATAGGTGAGGCGTTTGCCGACCTCTGCCGTTGCCGAACCAAGGTTTCGGCCCGATGCATCGAGGGCCTCGACGGTGACGGTGCGTTGCGAGGTCGCCTCGGTATGGCCGACCACGCCGCGCGGCATGCGGATCTGGAGGCTGTCGCCCGAGACGCTGGCTGCGATCACCGGCATGCGGGCGTCGATCGCGGGCGCTGCGGACGCGGGCAGGGCGATGAGAGCCGGGGCGAGCACCAGAGCGAGAACCGGAAGTCGCGACATGGGACGTGTCTTTCCTTGCGTACCGCGCCAGTGAACCCCGTCGCGGCTGGATTGTGAAGCACTAACGAGCAGGCTGCTGCAAACGCTGCGCCACTCGCGGGTTCTCTGGAGCGGTAAGGTAAACGCGCCCTGCCACTCGTTCATGGGCGCATTTCCACGACCCACCAGAGGCCGGCGGCGAACACGCTGGCGATCAGGGCGCCGGTGAG
>Ga0075163_10002258_pt1 | contig 25973 bp, 13 predicted proteins | sample JI1023141ADNA_FD_71478 | JGI IMG/M metagenome (GOLD analysis project Ga0075163, IMG submission 71478) | Wastewater effluent complex algal communities from Wisconsin, to seasonally profile nutrient transformation and Carbon sequestration -... | ecosystem: Engineered > WWTP > Effluent > Algae...
ATTTGTAATAAAATCACTCGCCATTCTATTAAAATCTATACCTTTAACTCCGATAGTTACGCTTTAATTCAACGTTTATGAAGAAATTTATTAACGAAATTTTTTCTTTTCAAAACCTTAACTGGAGGCATTGGACTTTGATCCTTTCGCTTTACCTGATGCTCCATATTCCGGTTGTGATGAAAAACGCGTATGATTCCAATCTTGCCGTAATGCAGGCTAAAGCCTTTCTGCAAGGAAACCTTAACATCGAAAATTATTTTTGGGATGCTTCCGTATTTGAAAATAAATTCTTTGTGTGCTTTCCGCCATTCCCTTCTGTTCTCATTACACCATTGGTAGGCATATTCGGTAGTGGTATAAACACGATATTAATCAGCCTCTTGATTTCCTGCTTCAGCATGTTTTTGCTGTATAAAATTTTAAACAAAGTAATGGGAAATTCAGATGGTAAACTTTGGGTGTTTCTCGCATTCTTCTTTGGTAGTGGTTACTGGTGGGTTGTGCTCACCAGCGACTACATTAATGGGTTTGCCCATGTAATTTGTACTTGTCTGCTGCTTTTGTTACTGCTGGAATTGCACTATAAAAAAAGACCACTGCTGCTGGGGCTATTATGGGCATTGGCTTTTCTAACCCGGCAGATGACCATTTTTTATATCATTCTCATTATCTACTTTCTGTATGTGGATCAAATAGATAAGAAGCTTGCCTTCAAAAAACTAGTGAGTGTGTTTGTTGTAGCCGGGGTTTGTGTAGTTCCTTACTTCCTGTTCAACTACCTGCGGTTTCATAATCTATTCGATACGGGCTACCAATACCTGATTTACGCAGCACCCATTCAAGAGCGAATAGATCAATACGGGTTGTTCAGCACAAAATATTTTTTGTTTAACTTCTATCATCTGATGCTAAAAGGTCATAATGTAATTTTTTCGGGCACCATGAATTTGCAGATCACCGGCATGGACCAATACGGAACGTCTATTCTGGCAGCTTCGCCCTTTGCTATTTTTGCTTACAAGGCTCAGCAGCAAATAAAGTTTAAGATTGCATTCTGGGCTACCATTCTGTTGATCTTAAGTAGCATACTGCTCTATCATAATAATGGGTGGATGCAGGTTAACACCCAACGCTTCGCACTTGATTTCTTTCCGGCATTAGTGGTGTTGATAGCCCTAAGTTATACTGTAATTCCAAAATGGTTGTTTAAATCGTTTATCATTTACGCTATCGCCTTGAATTGTTTAAGTTACACCATCCACATTTTACGCTAATGAAAAAGTGGACACAATTTAGCATTGAACTACTCCCCATACTGGGGTGTGCGCTATTTCCATTATTCTTCGAACTGTCTTACCAGATAAACCTCTATATGATTTGGGAAGGCGCTTACCGGCTTTCGCTTGGAGAGTTGCCCTACAAAGATTTTGGTATTCCCATGGGTGTATGCTCTTGGATAATACCTGCGCTCTTTTTTAAACTCTTTGGGCCAACACTTTTTACGTTAGCCAAGGCGCAGGCATTTATGAATATTGTTTCCGGTCTTGCTTTCCGTTGGATACTGGTAAACAATGGCGCTAACTTTTATACCCGCTTTCTCAGCATCTTCATCTTTGCACTTACTTTTATACTCGGGCTTTATTGGCCACAATACAACCATACGGTTATCATCTTTCAACTGGTTGCGCTGGGTTTTCTGTTTCATTATTTTAAATATGCCGGGCAAAAATTTTCATGGGCTTATCTGATTGGGTCGGGTTTCTTTTTTACGGTTGCATTTTTTACAAAACAAGACGGAGGTGCTCTGGGCTTACTGATTGGTTTAATTCTAATCGCGATTTATGCCTTTCAGATACGCTCCGTTAAACCCGCCATTATCTTTACTGCAACAGTTGTTGCTCTGTTCTTACTTTTTATTCTTCCGTTTCTTCAATATGAATTTGGGTATTGGTTTAACTATGGCCAGGCGCCACACTACGCAAGAGTATCCATTCAGGATATGCTCAGAATTAACATGGAAGAATCGCGCTGGGAAAAGTTCTATTTTATTGGTGTGCTTTTGATTTTTTATGTGCATTGGAAAAACGGCACTATTACCCGAATGAGTTTTTTATTTACGTTGCTTATACTCGGTATTCTGGTTCAAGCCATGATCTATCAGGTTACCAGTTATGTACCCAAGGATAACAACTTCTTTTTTCATGCCTTTGCATGTGCTTTTATTCTTGTGCAATTGCAACATTCAAGTTGGTATCAATCGCGTCTTACATTTTCAATTTTGTTTGTGCTGGTAAGCCTTTGGTGGTCAGAAAAATATTGGAAGTATGCCGACAAGATTTTAGCCAAAACAATTTTCAAGCCTTCCAATCAAGATGTGGTTTCTATAAACACGTACATCCTACAACCACCCGAGTGTAACTTCTATGCCGACCTATCTACCTGGAAAAAATCATCGTTGCCTACTTTTCAAAATATCCGAATGCCGGAAAGCACGGTTAATGGCATGAATAAACTCATTCCATTAATCAATCAGGTACGCAGCGTAAAGGAGCCGGTTGTATTGAATATGTCTGAGCTTACCCCGTTAGCGGTTGAGGCTAACTTTAAATTAGAAACGGGACCGCTCTGGTTTCATCTGGGTGTGGGTATGTTTGATCGGGAACTCAACCAGTTTTTAACGCGAATAGAAGAACAGCACTATGATGTGGTTATCTTCGAGCATCTTCCCCTGCTAAATAATTTCTATCCTTTTGCCGTTTGGGAAAAACTAGGCCAACACTATATACTTGTTGATTCCTTTGAAGCCCCTCGTATTGTTTATCCGGGTACTATTGAGGTTTATGTTTCCAAAAGATTAACTTCTTTACAACCGGTGGCGGTTCAAACAATGCATTAAATCCAAGCCTGATAAATGCTTTATATAAAGCAATGGGTATAAAGATGCCGCCAATCATAATAACAATTAACATGAGCAGCGGTGGTGCTTCCGGATAGAGCTTAAGGAATACCATTCGAATACCACTGGTGAAGATTAAGTGCATAATGTAAATGTACAACGAATGGCTCCCTATAAACTTTAAAATTTTAAGCCAGTTCCATTCATCTAGTTTATAGGAAAAAATAAAAATCAGAAGTGCGCCAATAATGGTTATGGGCACAAACATAACAAACCCAATAAAATCCAATTCGTTAAGTCTATTCGTGTCAGGGTACTGCACTCGCCAAAAAATCTGTAATAAAATAAAAACCGGAAGCGCGTAAAGTAGCCACTTGCCTTTAAAGAAAGTACTTTCCACCGGCATTAACACCTCGGCAATTAAGAATCCAAAAACTAAAAACAGATAATAAAAGCTTATGTCGTGCAGTGAGAAAAAATCTGTTTTAATAAAGTAGGAGGCTACATAAAGGCCAATCGCTACAACCACATTTAGCAGAACATTAAACTTAAGTAGCTTAAAATTTACCGTTGCAAATACAAGCATAACTGCAAACAAGGCATATAAATACCAGAATTGATCTATAGCCCTGGGGAAGGTGAACAGGTAGCCGTAATATTCAATACCCTTATTATAGTTAGAATACTGACTAAATAAAATTTGAATAGTGAGGTGAATGGTGGCCCAGATAAAGTAGGGATACATTAACGATTCGAACTTAAATCTTACAAATGTATCTAACCCCCTTTTTAAGGCACTGGAGCGGATAAAGATTCCGGAAACAATAAAAAATATTGGCATGCTGGATTCCTGAACCAAATAGATGGCATTTTTAATATCTACACCTGCGCCCAACAAACCGGTTAGCGCATGCCGGTAAACTACATAAATGATTACAATGCCTCTGGCATAATCAATCCAGCCACGTCTATGAACCTTAGCATTTTCAACAACAGTAGAACCCATCAGTTAAAATTTCGTATTAAAATGAATATCAACAAACTTAAATAAAAAACCACATTTCATTGAGCAATGAAATGTGGTTAAGGCAGGTTATGAATAAAATCAAGTTATTAGAACCAGTGTGTTTATAATGGGCTGGTATAAGTTTTCAGAATAAATATTTATTACATCACATCTTCCAGCCTTACCCCTATTAACTGTTCAAGGTCAAGTTTTGCATTTTTGAAATCGCGGTCTGCTTGTAACATGGCAATTGAAGCGCGATTAAGTTCGGCCTGACTTGAGGTATAAACTTCGAAGTTAGTTTCACCTCTTTTAAACCGTTGCTCAATTAACTTAAGATTGCTTTCAGTATCAGAAAACTGTTGGGATTGAATCTTGAAAACTTTTTCGGCAAGCAGGTAATCATTATATGATTTTAATACGATTCTCCTTACTTCCAGTTTTTGAGCATTCACCTGCTCCTGAGCTATCACTAATTTTTGTCTGTTTTGTTTTGTCTCATTAGGGTTTTTTACAAAAATTCCCAACGGTACAATTAAACCAAAATTATAACGAGGTAGAAATACAGGCACATTGGGGTCTTGTTCTTTAATATTAAACTCGTTAATGTTTCCTTGCAGGGTTATCATATTAAGCCAATCCGCTGCAGAGCGATTAACCTGATATTGGGCAATGTTTACATCGCGCCTGTAGATTTCATTGGTGGGGTGATTTTTCCAGGCTAGTTGCACCAACTTTTCTCCAAAGTCGGCACTTTGAACCCGCTCGGGTAAAATAATTTTGTTATAATCTACAGACTGGGCTTGCACGGCTATGCATCCGAGTAGTACAAAAAGAGGAAACAGTTTTATGGTTTTCATAATCAAATAATTGTGTCTGACTTTAATTTATCGAATTGGGGTAAGCGTATTAACAAAGCATAGATGGCAATAACGAGTAGGTTTGATGGCTTCGAAAACATAGCATGTTGTGTAAAGTGCCCAACGGTTAATGCAAAAAATGGAATTGTATAAGCCAAATTTAAATTTCGAAGTAATGGATCAACAATTAAAAAGTGATTGTTTATACCCTTTATCATTACAGCAGCAAAGAACGATACAAATATAAGCAATCCCACCCATCCCAGCTCCAGCCCGGTTGCCAGGTAGCCACTATCCGGATCCCACCCGCCCGCTAATGGATGCCCCGGTGAATAAATTACTCCGCTTGTTCCGGTTGTCATGGGCCCTCCGCCAATAGGATTGCTACGAATATATTCCTGAAACCGCAGGCGCTTATAGTCCCGCACGCCCATTGAAGCATCTTCGGAGGGAGTAAAGGTAGACCGCAGGCGAATTACCGGGCCACTGTAGAATGGACCAAAAAAAAGTATCCCGCCAGCAAGCACAACAACCATTGCAAAAAGTATAACCTTTTGGTTATTGATATTAAGTAGAAACAAAAGCAAAAAGCCAATGGCAACCATTGCAGTAGCTGTTCTGGTTCCGGAGTTCGTCATTGCTACGAAGCAGATCATCGCAGAAACTCCAGAGAAAATCTTCCAGCGCAATCTGTAAGGGCCAAAAAGTAATGTACTAAAAGCTAATCCGCAGAAGGCAAGAAACAACCCATAGCTGGAAGGATCAGAAAGAAAAGAGAACTTCCGCATACTGCCCCACTGAAAATAAAGTTCAAACCGACCTGGAGCTTCATAAATCCAACGCCATTCGAAATCTGTTAGGCCAACGGTATCTTGATAAATGCCATAAAACGCCACCGCTAATGCAACCCCCAGCCAAAGCATAGTGAAGTGCTTGATGTTCTTTATGGTGACAAAGAGCTGAAAGAAAATAATGTAGGTAAGCAAAGAGGTGTTATTCCGCATGGAAATTGCCCAACCTGCTAATGAAACTGCGTTGGGATTAAACAGCTGCAGTATTTGATACGCTGTTATAATCACAAAAAATAAAGTAAAGATGTTATTGAAGCCCGTCCAGTCTTTGGGCCTTTTTACGTTAAGAAAAATACAGACAAAGGTTATAACCACCAACGCATCATAAAAAACACCAAAAGGAATTTGCGATGAGATGAGGCGCGAAACATAAAACATAAAGGAGCCCATCAAAAAAAGAATATAGACCCCAATACGAAAATCAAAAACAATTGCGCTAACAACAAAAAAACCAATAACACCTAATATTATTAATGCCCCAACCATAATGTTGGCGGAGGCAATAAAATACGAAGCCGCTGTGGAAGCGAGTACGGCTACCAATACCAGAAGGAAGGTGTTATTACGCGCTTTCATTGTAAGATTACAATTTTAAGCAGCATGAAGAGGTAGATGGAAACCACAAATACGATTACCACCACCCGAATTAAATCCTTTTCTGTAAACTTCTTACTCAAAATAAATTGACGTTTAGAAAATATTTAAGCCACTACAATAAGAACTCACTTTACTCTTGGTTTAATCCAGCCTTTGAAAAACTGCCACCCAAAAGAATACCAGCCCCACAACTCCACAAACACAAGCCACGTGTTGATTTTAAACTTGTTATAAAGAATAATCTGATTAACGATAAAGATAACTCCAAATGAAATAACCGTACCGTAAGCCGCACCAATAACCCCAAAAGAGTGAAGTAAGAAATAGTTTAAAATAATATTAAGCACAGCCATGAGTAATGATAAATAGAAATTCAGCTTTGGCATATGTAAAGCATCCATAATGGTTCCAAACTGCCGGCTAAAGGGCATCAGCATGGTGTAAAATATGGTTACCTGTAAAATTGGAACAGCCTCCATATAATCTTTTCCAAAAATGATTAATATAATAAAATCAGCCAGCAAATAAATTGGGATTACTACCGGAAGCATAATGGCCAATATTAAACCAACCGACTTGTAGTAAAGAGATTGAACTCCTTCAATGCCGGACTCGGCCATCTTACCTCCTACCTGCGGAAACACAACGTTTGCAATTGCCACGGTAGGCACTTCCACAATATTTGAAATGCGTAGTGCTGGATTATACATAGCTACTCCAGCACTAGATATCATTCTGCCAATCATCCAACTATCTGTATTACGGATAAGGATAGCACTAATGTTTGTACCAAACGTGTATTTACCCAAATGAAATAACTTCTTAAGAATTTTATTATCAACAAGGTTAAACTGAAACCCCGGAATCTTACCCTTCACTAATTGATATGAAAAAAACGAAGCTACGGCCGTTGCGCAAAGTTGTACTATTGCCAGTTCGGTTAATGAGGGGCTTCCGCCCATAACATAATACCCAAAGATGTAAGCCAGAAATAAAAATAACCGAACAAAGTTAGTTGTGAAGATGGCTTTAAACTCCAGATTTGATTGTAAAAAATATTCAAAATGAAGAAACACAATAAGGATAAAAGAATTAAGCCCATAGATATAAAAGAGTTGCTCCAGGCTTTCAACATGCCAGAATTTTGCAAGTAAGCCAGCACACGAAACTAATACCACAACAACCAGACAGGTTAGCAACACATGAAGAACAAGCGAACCTTGAATGATTTTGGTGCGTTCATCCTCTTTAGCAACAACCAACATACTAATAAATGGTATTCTTATAAAGCCAATGCGCAAGGTTTCTAATATGCCGCCTACACTCGTAAATAATACCCAAACGCCTACCTCAGAAGGAGGAAGCATGCGTACCAAAAAATAAATACTGGCAAATCCCAATAAAACTACAGCAGCCTGATTTATCAGGGAGTATGCTCCATGATTTATCCACCGGGATGAATTATTTGTTGTCAAAAATTAATTGATTTTAAGTAAAGAAACCACCGGTTGGGCCACCTTACTACTAATGATAGAGAAATCATTCTATTTATATTACTAAAGCTATAAAAGAGGGGTCGTATTTTTGTGTTTTGATTTCTGCTAGCATTAAGATTTATAATCCTTCGGGTCAATTTTATTCAGCACACAGCCTCCAAACTTATTACCTAATGATTTAATGTATTGAATGGATTCACGGTCTTGCTGGGATACAGTTGATTGAGCTGAGAAAATGGTTATCACTTTATCCACATATTGAACAAGCTCTTTGGTATCAGCATAATCATTTAAGGCACCACCTTCTAGAATAATATAATCAAAATTTGCTTTAAAACCTTCAATCAGGTTTGCAAAATTTCTTCCGCTTAATATTTCAGCGGGTGAGGCAATACCACCGCCAGCATTTGTTACTACAAACACGTTTTTATAGATGGTTGGCGTAATCAACTCATATGCCATTTCTTTGTCATCAGATTCTACATCTGCCTTTCCCTGCTTGGATGAAGTTAGTAACCCCGCAACCAATTGCCGGTCTTCAATTGATTTAACTTTTGATCCTTTCGGTAATACCTGCGAGAGTATGTTGTTTCTAAAGTTAGTATCAACAATTAGCACGCGCTTGTTAACTAAACTTAAAATATAGGATAGCGCTATAATGGTAAAAGTTTTGCCTTCATTTTTACGAAGGCTGGTTATTAAAAACACCTGGGAGTTTAACGAAACTACCTCATGCCTTATTTTTCGCAAAATCGATTTAAACAATTCTCCGCTTTCATTTCCGGTTTGATTAAAGATTTGAGGAATATTAAAATTGTTGATGTTTAACCGAATAATGGAACCTATTAATGATAGGTTAACTATCGAACTAAACTTATCAACCGAACGGAGTGATTGATCTAAAAATTCGAATAGCGCAATGATAAAAATACAAATGGAGAAACTGCTGAATCCTGCCAAGCCAACAATTATTAGTCGTTTGCTGGATAGCGGATCGTGTGGTGGAAAAGCAGCCGAAGTTTGTCGCAATGTGTTGGAGGCCAATAACCTGTTTTTCGCCTCGTTAAATTTTGCCACGGCTGCCAGATATTCTTCCGAGGCCAGGTCAACATCTTTTTGAATGGCTTCAAGCTTTGCTTCCTTAGAGGCATACCCCGAAAAACTGTATTGCAAACTGGTAATCTTGGCTTCGACTGTAATAAGGTTAGTGCGGGCAACCTGATACTCTACCTCCAAATCATTAAGCTTGTCTTGAATCTCAGCTTTTGTTAAAGTGGGTGTAGTTGGGCTAGAACCCGTTCCTGCAGTTTGAATCCTCAGTTGCTCACGTAAAAAACTGATGGAGTCTTTTAATGCATTGTCTTGCTGGCCCCCGGTTATGTATCGATCATTTAAATTGTTTATCGTGTTGCGTAACTCTATAATCTTCTGATTATCCAACACACCGGTGGTACCCGCTATTCCATTTAGTTGCCGGTTTAAATTTCCTCTGGTAAGTTCAACCCGTTGAAGCGAACTTCGAATCTCATCACGCTGTTTTTCAAGATCGGATAGTTGAACAAGTTTATTCTCGCCTTCCTTCTCAACATTAAAAAGGTTATTACCGGTTTTGAATAACCGCTGGGTTTCCATCTTATCATCCAGATCACTTTTCTTTTGAATGACAAGATTGTTGAGAAAATCAACTGATTCACCGGCACGCTCTGTTGTTAAGGATTTACTTAACCGGATAAACTCTTCGCAAAAAGCATTCGCTGCCAAGGCCGACAAATGTGGGCTATCCGAAACATAATCTACCTGAATAAAATCAGTGTTCGGAATGCGGTATATGTTTAGGTTTGCCCGTACAACCAGATAATCATAATTGTAGGCCATCAAAAACTTCCTGATGACAGGATAACCTGGCGATGAGGTGGACAGCGGCTTCAAATCGTTCAGCATTCCCGTAACCAGATCTTTAACATACTTGATTTCTTCTGAATCCGTTTGAAGTTTCTCTGGATCAGGTTGGTGAAAGGGTTCCTCCTTCCCTTCTAATTCATGAAGTAACAATCTATACTGAACAAAGTTAGTTGGCGCTCCGGCATTCATGGAGCTCAAAAGATTATTGAATTTTATATCTGCATCTCTGGGGTTAAACCACTCCTCCTTTAAATGAACCTGATCGTTCATGGTAAAGCCGGTTGATAGTTGGGTAGAGGCCCTGTATTTTTGAACCTGATTTAGCGTAAATAAAAAAGCAGCACCACTGGCAAGAATTGGCGTGATAATCCACAGCCATTTCTTTCTCCACATAACCTTTAACAAAAACAGGATATCCATATTTTAGCCAATAATTAGTCAATTACAAAAGTACCACAATTTATGCTATTAATTGCCCTTAACCAGGGCCCGCGTTCATCTTCCACCCTCTTACGGAAACGATTGAAAAGTAGTTTTAAAGAATCTGGAGGGAATGATTTTAATTTCTTTAGGCTTACGATCAAATCCATTAAATTTGAAAATTAATTCAACCCTAAATGCCGCCCGCAGCGAAAAGGAACCCTCTAAATCACAATTAATTTCTTAAAGCTTCTAACTCTCCTCCGTACTAATATCTAACTCATGAAAATTCTTGGTATCTCAGCATTCTATCACGACTCCGCAGCAGCTATAATTGAAGATGGCGAAATCATAGCCGCAGCCCAGGAGGAACGCTTTACCCGTAAAAAGCATGACCCCGGCTTTCCTACCCATGCCGTAAAGTTTTGTTTGGAGTATGCCGGCACCTCGTTAGATAAAATTGATGCCATTGCGTTTTACGATAAGCCGCTCCTTAAGTTTGAGCGCCTTTTGGAAACCTATTATGCCTTCGCCCCTAAAGGATTATCCTCATTCATTACCGCTATACCGGTTTGGTTAAGAGAAAAGATGTTTCTTAAGCGGCTTATTATGGAAGAACTTGTTAAGATTGACGAGAAACTTGATAAGAAGAAAATCAAGCTACTTTTCCCTGAACATCACCTCTCGCATGCCGCCAGTGCATACTATTCCTCCCCCTTTCAGGAATCAGCGATCTTAACGGTTGATGGTGTGGGCGAATGGGCCACCGCCTCTATCTGCCACGGCACCGGAAAAGATGTTAAAATTCTGAAGGAGCTTAAGTTTCCGCATTCGTTAGGATTATTATACTCAGCATTTACCTATTTTCTTGGATTTAAGGTAAACTCTGGCGAGTACAAACTAATGGGTTTAGCGCCCTATGGTGTACCCGATAGTGAAGAAGTAAATCGCTATGTAGCTACCATCAAAGAAAAACTTATCTCCATTAAAGAAGATGGTTCCGTTTGGTTAGACCAGGAATATTTTAATTACTCCACCGGCTTACGCATGGTGCATGAGGATAAATGGGAGAAACTCTTTGGCTTTAAAGCCCGTAAACCTGAAGACGAACTTCAGGCACATCATTGCAATCTTGGGCTTGCCATTCAAAAAATTACCGAGGAGTCTGTGATTTTAATGGGAAAGGAAGCACAACGTCTTACTGGTTCAAAACACTTGTGTCTGGCGGGTGGTGTGGCATTAAATTGTGTGGCTAATGGTAAATTGTTAAATGCTCAAATATTTGACCATGTTTTCATTCAGCCTGCTGCCGGTGATGCCGGTGGTGCGTTAGGAGCTGCTCAAGCTGCTTACCACATTCATTTTGGCCAGGATAGAAAAATATCTTCGGCAATGGATTCTATGAAAGGTTCTTACCTGGGGCCGGAGTATACAGACTTTGATGTAGAAAAAGTAATTCGGAAGTATCAGGGTAAAGCGCAGCATTTTACCGATTACAGTCAACTTACAGAGTATGTTGCAAAAAAGATTTCGGAAGATAATGTAGTGGGTTGGATGCAAGGCCGAATGGAGTTTGGCCCACGGGCATTGGGTGGCCGTACAATCTTAGGTGATCCGAGAAGTTCAGAGATGCAACGAAAACTTAACGTAAAAATTAAGTACCGCGAATCGTTCAGACCGTTTGCGCCATCGGTCTTGGCTGAGGACTGCTCCTCCTATTTTGAACACACTACTACTTCTCCTTACATGCTATTGGTTCAGCCTGTGGTAAAAAGCAGAAGAAAGCCATTACCTGAAGGTTATAATACCATGTCGTTAAAGGATAAGCTTTATCACTTACGATCGGACATGCCTGCTATAACGCATATCGATTTCTCTGCCCGGATTCAAACCGTACACAAGGAGACAAATCCAAGGTATTATCAGCTCATTGAGTCGTTTAAGAAATTAACCGGCTATGGCGTATTGGTAAACACCAGTTTCAATGTTCGGGGCGAACCTATCATCTGTACACCAGAAGACGCCTACCGATGCTTTATGCGTACGGAGATGGATTTTCTGGTGGTTGGCAACTACGTTTTTGATAAAAAAACGCAGCCAGACTGGCAAGAAAAAGACAATTGGAAAGAAGAATTTACCTTGGATTAAAGTATCTTTGAAGCCTCGAAAACTATAGATAAAATGGAATTTCTTAAGGACATCCTGAAGTTTATGTCAGCCCGGAAAAAGTGGTGGTTAACCCCTGTAATCTTGCTGCTCATATTCATTGGCATCTTGTTAGTAATAGGTGGTGGCTCGGCTGTTGCTCCGTTCATTTATACTCTTTTCTAAACTCTTACCGTGCAAAATCAAGATAGATACAAAAGTATTCTGGTAATTGTTACCGGATTTCTGGTGATAGCCTGGGTTTTATTTGTAAAAGAATATACCAACGCTTCTACAATTCTTGCCAAGGTTGCTGTGGGTATAGGTTTAATCTCTGTATTTATTCCTATTGCCGCAAAAGGAATAGAGTGGGTTTGGTTGAAACTTGCGCACATACTTGGGTGGATTAACTCGAAAATACTGTTGGGTGCTATCTTCTTCTTATTTCTTTTACCCATCGCCTTGTTGTCCAGATTGTTTACAAAAGATCCCCTGAAGTTAAAAGGGCGTGAAATGAAAAGTCTGTTTACAGATCGTAATCATCTATATACAAAAGAAGATTTAGAAAATATCTGGTAACCAAGTTATGCGGCCTATTGTAAAGTTGATACGGCCTAAGCATTGGATTAAAAATCTTTTTTTACTGATCCCTGTTTTCTTTGCGGGAAGTCTATTCCAAATTGAGCGTATTGAAATTTTAGGGTTAGGCATTATTGCCTTCTGCCTTGTGGCTTCAGCCGTATATATTATAAATGACCTTAAAGACATTGAAGTTGATCGCATTCATCCTCTAAAAAAGGAAAGACCACTGGCTTCAGGAGCTGTAAGTAAATCAAAAGCAACGGTACTGCTTGTTGTTCTCATACTGATTGGTTTATCGCTCTCGTACTGGCTCAACCCAATATTTTTTTACCTGATTTGTATCTACCTGGTCTTAAATGTTACTTACTCGTTCGGACTTAAAAATATCTCTATTGTAGACTTGTTTATTGTTTCGCTCGGTTTTTTAATACGCATCTATAGTGGCGGAATTTTAGCTGGCGTAGAGGTGTCGCATTGGCTTGCTATTATGATTCTTCTGCTTTCACTCTTTCTGGTGTTAGCAAAAAGGCGTGACGATATAGTGCTTCAGGCAAAATCGCAGGCTGTTATTCGAAAAACCTCATCCAGCTATAATCTGGAATTTATTAACGCTTGCCTAACCATCTTCGCTGCCGTTATTGTTGTATCGTACATCATGTATACCGTTTCTCCCGAGGTGGTTGATCGCTTTAATAGCCCCTATCTCTTTGCCACTACCCCATTTGTTATAGCTGGAATTATGCGATACCTGCAAATAACAATAGTTGAAATGAACAGTGGATCTCCAACCAGTATTTTGGTGAAAGACAAATTTATACTCACCACGATAATTCTCTGGATAATTGCATTCTATCTTATCATCTATAACTAAGGTGAACCATCTAGTCCTTTTCGATTTTGACGGTACCATTACCAATAGAGATTCGCTAAAAGATTTTCTGTTCTTCTACCATGGTTGGGTAAAAGTCTGGTTGGGTTTTATTGTTCTATCGCCTATTCTGGCACTCTTTGTTGTTAGGGTTATCCCCAACCATTCCGCTAAGCAAATTTTACTACGGTATTTTTTTGGAAAGGAACCTTTAGTTGTATTTAATGCCCGATGCAAAGATTTCGCTACTCAGCACATTCCCAAAATTATTCGGACCGGAGCTTTGAAGCAGATCAATCAACACTTGTCCAATCGCGAAACTGTGGTGGTAGTTTCAGCATCGCCCGAAAATTGGGTTAAACCCTGGTGCGAGAGCATGGGCTTACTTTGTCTAGCCACGAGGTTAGAAGCAAAGGATAACAAAATTACCGGTAACTATTCTGGCAATAATTGTTATGGGGATGAGAAGGTGAGAAGAATTAAAGAGAAGTTTAATCTATCCGAATTCAAAGCAATAATTGCTTACGGAGACTCACGCGGTGATCGGGAAATGCTTGAACTATCGAATATCAAAAATTATAAACCATTTCAATCTACTTAAAAAGTAGAATTTCAATCACCCCACCCTGCTTACTTAATTCTGGTTTAATTCGATGTGAAGAGATGGATACTTTTGTATCATCCAGTCCTACCAATCGCATACTTCGGATAATTTCTGCGGTGCGTGCTATGGTAACTATATTATCTTCCTCTTCCCTAACCCATAAAAGAATCTTTATATCCTTTTTAGCTAGAATCCGATTCGTTATAAACCAGATAATCTCATTCTGATCACTTGATAATGTTGAGTTGCCTTTACTGAAATCCAAACGCATGGATAAGCGCTTAGGGTAAATCTCGTTAAGCTCTTCTACCGTAAGAAATTTTGATCCAGTCGGTAATACATTAATAGAGTAAGAAACATCCACTTTAAAAATGTTGCTTTTATCCTCATTACCTCGTGCATAGTAGGCTATCGTATCTCCATAAATGGAGAAATAAGAATCAAAGCCTTTGGTATTAATAGTATTACCCAGATTTTTTGGTACCGACCAAATATCCCATGTTCCATATAATCGCTCACTCACCAATACATCACCATCGCCAAAACCACCATGTCCGTTACTTGTAAAAAAAAGCTTTGACTTATCAATTGATAGAAAAGGAGAAATCTCAAATCCTTTTGTATTTACTGCTGGGCCAAGATTTCGGGGCTCGGTCCAATTGCCAGCCGAATCCTTCAGGCTGATATACAAATCTTCTTCGCCAAGGGTATCCTTACCCTTCATTGAAATCAAAATCACATCAAACTGCGGGTTTACATAAAAACCCACAAAATCATCGCGGTTTATTCCTGGGATAGGAATGAACTCGGGGTGGCCCCACTGTCCGTTTAAAAGTTTTGAAAATGCAACACCACTTTTGTTACTGTAACCATTTAACAAATACACCACGGTCTGCTCGGCATTAATGCCCACCACAGCGTTAGAGCGTTTGTTATTCCAAACGTTATCCATGCGTGAAGCTTGCATCCATTGGCCTTGATCATCCTTTTTACTCATCCAAATATCGGTACCAGCAAACTTGCCCCCTGTGTTGGCATCATGAAATGCCCGAATAAAGTAAAGCGTGTTTCCATCGGGCGAAAGCATAGGCGCCAGTTCTTCATCATTTGAGTTGATTACGCTGCTTAACTGAATTGGGGTATTAAAAACCAATTCCTGTGCTTGTGCTAATCCGCTACAACCTAATACTATACCTAAGATGATCTTGCGCATGTTACCAGAAACTAGGTTTTAATTTATATTTATTAAATAACGTAAGGCCCAGTACAATCTCATGCGTGTTGGCATTAAAATTATTAAGCGAGGACGTATAAACATCATAAGAATAACCGATAGATAAATACGTAGTTGATAAGCCTAACAATAAGGACATTTTAGAATCAGGTTCCAGGCCAGCACCTACAAACAGAAGGTCTTTGTAACGCATACGCATGGTGGCCGACCATTGCAAGTCGTACCCATCAGCATAAATGGCTGTTACCGCAGGCGATAATGACCATTCTGAACTCACCGAAAAAAAAGCCCCGGTCTGAATTCTGTAACGCATACCATCATTCAAGTCAAATAAAAACTCTCCGTTTAATCTTTCGGCAACCAGGTTATTGGTAGAAACCCCTACGTAAAACCGGTTTGAGTAGAGCAACGCACCAAAATCAATAGTTACCGTATTTTGTGTTCCTTGATTCGCTTCTTTTAGCGATTTATAAAACGCATCGTTCACATCATCGCGCACGGTTAACCCAGTAAAGTCAATTCGTTGATTCATATGACCAACTTTTGTACCGAGCGATACACTTAGTTTGTTTGAAACAGGCAAATGGTATGCAAAATTTATAGATTCTGTAACTGATTTATATGGCCCTACGGTTCGCTGCGAAAGCATACCACCTAACCCCATTCGCCTTCTGAATTTTTTATCTGTTTGAACTTCATCAAACAATGTGGGGTTTGAAATTCGAAAAGAATTGTTTTTACGCCCGGAGCGATTGGCATTGCCAAGGGCCGTGTAAGCACTGAGATAACCATTGTTGTTCTTAATCCCAAAATTATTCCAACCTTCCCGAATGCCACTTCTCAAATCCATGTATTCGTTCATTCCGGTAAAGCCAGGATTGATAGCAGGTAAATTGAGATAATATTGAGTAAAATCATTCTCCTGAGCAAAAGCCACACAACCGGCAAGGATTAGTGTTATCGTGCAATAAATTCGTTTCATTCTCTTCATCGCAGTATCGTTACAATGCCTTGATATTTACGCTTGCCTCCATTCAGATACAGGGTATAGAAATAGGGCCCCGGGGGAAGTTCCTTACCATTCATCTTTCCATCCCAGGTACAATCATTGGTTTTACATTCAAATATGCGAGTACCGTTCCGATCAAAAATTGCAAGTTCTACCTGCGAATAGAAATCTAGATTTAAAAAATCCCATTCATCATTTACGCCATCAGCATTTGGTGTAAATGCATCTACAAAACCAATATCGGGTAAGACCTCGGTTATCGAAACAATACGATTTACAGAATTACTAAAATCCAAACTATCCTTTAATATAAACTCAACGCGCTTATTTGAAATTTCAGCAGCACCCGTTACTGGTGCACTGAAAAAAACTTTTGTTAGCGCAAGCTGGTAATTAGCGCGAGTATCCTTACCCGATAATTCCATAACACCTAGTTGGGAATTATACGTTACACTTATTAATGAACTCACACCACTTTCAACGGTAAGCATATCGCCTGCAGTAAAATTTTCAGCTATTGATACGCGTGCAAAGAATGAAAAATTATCATCTACATCATTAATAATAATTTCATTGTCTTTAATAAGCCTCACTGGGGGGTCTCCAACACTGTAAGGAATTGGTGCGGAATCAATTAAAGTTAAAATGGGTGGGTCATTTACCTTAATTATCCTGATGCTTGCAGTCGCATCCTGAGTCGCCAAAAATGTTCCTTCAAAAGCATTCCACTTAAAGGAATCATTTCCATTAAAGTTTGATGCTGGCGTATAAACAAAATTCTGTAGCTGACTGCCATTAACTACAATCTCCGCTCCTGCGGTTACCGCTGCTCCATTCCACGTAAGTGAACCATTTAATGGAAGCGAAATTACTTTAACATACACAATAGCACTTCCCGAAAAACTCTCAAAATTATCGCCAAAGGTGTTGTAGGTAAAAGTTAAAGGCTGATCTTCCAACGTTTCAATTTCGAAGTTTGTGATCGTGGGTGGAAAATTAGGTGTTACCGTTAGCGTGCCTTGCTGGTAGGTGAAGCTATAGTTGTTATCCACACCACCACTAACGGTGATCGGGTACCCGCCTACTGCAGATGCCTGTGTAGCTGTAGTTGTCGCAACCGGAGCCGTATCAATTACTGTTGCATTCTCGGTATTTACAAAGCCAGTATAAGTAATGGTAAATTCAGGATTGGGTGTTCCGAATAAACGCGATTGATTATTAGCCGTGGCTGTAAGAGTTGCTTTTGTTACAGACAAGGCTCCGGCCACATACGAAAAATTGTAGTTGTTATCTACACCACCTGCTACGGTAATGGGATACGATCCAACATTAGATGTTGTATTAGTCGCTGTTGTGGCTACTGGTTTTGTATCCAAAACAGTTTCATTCTCACCATTTACAAAACCTGCATACGTAATTGTTAAAGTTGGATTGGCAGCACCATAGCTACGAGTACGGTTGTTTGCAGTAACCACGATTGGCACTTTGTTAATAGTTAACGATGCCTGTGTTCCAGAAACAGCATTGTAATTAGCCGTGTTAGTTGGAACGAAATCTACAGACAAAGTCTGTGTGCCGGCATCCAGAATGGTGCCAACAGTTGGTGTATAAGTAAATGTGCCCGCCACACTTGCTGTAGCGTTTAATTGGGTAGCGCCTAATGCGGTTCCGTAAGAAATCGTGGCTGGGTTTGCCCATGTAACTACAGGAGTAGCTTTATTCACCGTTATCAAAACAGTTACACCTGTTACAGGATTAAAGTTGTTGGTGTTGGATGGCGCAAAGTTTACAGACAACACCTGGTTAGCACCAGCATTTAATATAGTACCACTGGCAGGTGTATACGTAAATGTTCCGGTAGTATTAGCCGAGGCATTTAACTGAGTAGCACCAAGTGCTGTTCCATAAACAATTGCCGCTGGCGCATTCCACGTAACAACCGGAGTGGCCTTGTTAACTGTTAGCTGAACGGTAGTTACAGGCACCGAATTAAAATTAGAGGCATCCGTAGGCGTAAAACTTACTGACAAGGTTTGATTGGCTCCTGCATTGAGTATCGTTCCTGAAGCTGGTGAATACACAAACGATCCGGCTGTAGTAGCCGATGCATTTAATTGCGCTGCACTAAGCGTGGTTCCGAAGGTGATAGCGGCCGGAGTTGACCAGGTAACAACTGGCGTTGCTTTATTTACCGTTATCTGAACGGTGGTATTATTAACGCTATTATAATTGGCCGTATTAGTAGGTATAAAATTCACAGAAAGTGTTTGATTACCGGCATTAAGAATTGCACCAGTTGATGGTGAATAGGTGAACGAGCCCGGTACATTAGCTGTAGCATTAAGTTGCGTTGCCGACAATGGAGTGCCATATGTTATAGCAGCAGGGTTATTCCACGTAACAATCGGTGTTGCCTTGTTTACGGTTATGGTTACTGTAGTACCGTTAACCGAACTGTAGTTGGTTTGATCGGTAGGTGTAAAGTCAACCGTTAAAATCTGATTTATACCTGCATTAAGTATTGTACCTAAAGCTGGTGTGTACACAAATGTACCCGGCACATTTGCTGTTGCATTTAATTGTGTGGCACTTAACGTTGTTCCAAAAACAATGGCAGTTGGATTATTCCAGGTGACGATCGCTGCGGTTTTTCCAACTTCGAGTACACCACTTACATACGTAAATGAGTAATTACCATCCGAACCACCAGCTACATTGATTGGATAATTACCAATTGGGCTTGCAGCAATAGCCGTGGTAGTGGCAGTAGGCAACACATCAATTACAGAACTATTTTCACCGTTTACAAAACCAGCATAATTAATTACAAAAACAGGGTTAGCTGTTCCATAGGGTCGGCTGGTATTGGCTGCCGTTGCAGTAAGAACCGTTTTCCCAACAGTAAGTGTACCTGCTGTATAACTGAAGTTGTAATTGTTATCAACACCGCCCGATGCCGTAATGGGATAAGTACCTACCGAGCTTGTTACTGTAGCAGCCGTAGAGGCACCGGGGGCGGTATCCAGATCGCTAACATCATCTCCGTTAAGGAAACCACTATAATTAATTATGAAAGTCGGGTTAATAGCTCCGTATGTGCGTGTGGCATTTGCAACTGAAGCACTAAGCGTAGCTTTGTTAATGGTAAGACTTCCTGCAACTATATTAAGATTATAATTATTATCTGATCCGCCCGATAACGTGATGGCATATGTTCCAACACTACTGGCCACAGTTGCCGAAGTTGAGGCGGTGGGTGGTACATCAATTACAGCAGATGTTTCGCTATTAACAAATCCGGTATAAACGAATGTAAGGGCTGGGTTCAAACTGCCATATGTTCGGGCTTGATTATTGGCCGTTACAGTTAAGTTAGTTTTGTTAATTGTAAGGGTCCCCGCCTGAAGAACTATAGCATAATTCAAAGAAGCACCTCCACTTAATGTGATTGGATAGGTACCCACTGCACTTGCGGTGTTAGCTGCTGTAGAGATAGACGGTTGTGTTATGGACGCTGCATTATCGCCATTTAAAAATCCCGTATATGTAATGGTCAATGCTGGATTAACCTGTCCATAGGTTTTTGATTTGTCATCCGCGCGGGCAGTCAATGGAGCACTATTAACGGTAAGCGTTCCATTCTGTAAGGTAAAGTTGTAGTTAGTTGATATCCCGCCACTCAATTGAATAGGATAATTGCCAACATTACTCGTTATCGTTGCCGAAGTGGAAATGCCAGGAGGTGTAATGTCTGCCTCGGTATCACCATTCACAAAACCTGTATACCCGATTGTAAGCACTGGATTAGCTACACCATATAATCTCGTTTTATTATCTGCTCTTGCTATGAGCGGTGCTTTTGTTATAGATAAAGAACCATTTATATAGTTGAACGCATAATTATTATCCTGGCCTCCGGCAGGAATAATAGGAAATGCGCTTCCGGCATTGCTTCCTGCGATAGCAGAACTGGATGTCGTTGGCGGTGTATCAATCACCGCATCATTCTCGCCATTAACAAAACCTGCATAGGTTAAAGCAAAGGCTGGATTAGCAGCTCCATAAATCCTACTGGTACTTGTTGCAATTACGGCTAAGGTCGCCTTGTTTACAGTAATGGTAACATTTGCTGTTACAGAGTTAAAATTAATTGCATCGGTAGGAATAAAGTTTACAGATAATGTCTGATTGGTTCCTGCATTCAATAATGTACCGGCTGCCGGGGCGTACACAAAAGTGCCCGGCACATTGGCGGTAGCATTTAGTTGTGTTGTTCCAAGTGTAGTTCCATAGGTTATGGCAGCAGGATTATTCCAAGTTACAACTGGATTATCTTTATTGTTTACCTGAATTTGTACTTGCGTATTGGGTACGGAGTTATAATTAGTTGCATCCGTTGGGGTAAAACTCACTGTAAGCGTGTAAGTACCCACAGTAGCAAAAGAAGCCCCAGCAGCTGGAGTATAGCTAAAGGTACCCGGTACATTGGCCGTAGCATTTAACTGAGCGCTGGTTAGAGGTTCATTTATTTTTATAGGTAAGGGTGTTGACCAATTTACTACAGGAGTTGCCTTGTTAACGGTTATCAATACGGTTGTACCTGTTACCGAATTATAATTGATCGCATCAGTTGGGGTGAAGTTTACAGTAAGCGTTTGATTAGCTCCGGTGTTAAGAACTGTTCCTGATGCTGGTGTATAAATTAATGTTCCCGGTACGCTTGCTGAAGCATTAAGTTGAGTAGAACTTAAAGGAGTTCCGTAAATGATAGGAGCTGGGTTTGCCCATGTGATAACCGGTGTAGCTTTATTAACTGTTATTAATCGCTGTACATTCGAAACAGGATTATAGTTAGCCATATCAGTAGGTGTAAAATTTACAGATAGCACCTGATTTGGCCCGGCATTTAATAACGTGCCTATTGTGGGAGTATAAACGAATGTACCTGTAACAGTAGTTGATGCATTTAATTGTGTAGCACTTAGCGCAGTTCCATAGGTGATAGCCGCTGGGTTGTTCCAGGTTATAACTGGTGTTGCTCTACCTACTGTAATTAAAACTGTTGTTCCGTTAACCGGATTATAATTATTGATATCAGTAGGTGTAAAGTTTACCGACAAAGATTGATTGGTGCCCGCGTTTAAAACTGTTCCTGCGGCTGGAGTATATACAAAACTTCCTGCCACTGATGCAGTAGCATTAAGCTGTGTGGCGGATAAGGCTGTGCCATAAGTAATGTTAGCAGGATTATTCCACGTAACTGTTGGTGTGGCTTTGTTTACCGTTATCAACACGCTGGTTCCATTAACCGTGTTATAATTTATGGCATCGGTTGGTGTAAAATTTACTGATAAGGATTGATTGGTACCTGCATTAAGAACAGTACCCAGACCGGGTGCATAAACAAAACTTCCAGGTACAGTTGCTGTTGCATTTAATTGTGTGGCGCTAAGCGGAGTTCCATAAGTAATAGCAGCTGGATTACTCCAGGTAACTGATGGTGTAGCTTTGTTAACCGTAATCTGAGTAGTAAATCCATTTACCGAATTATAATTTAAAGCATCAGTTGGTGTAAAATTTACTGATAGCGTTTGATTAACACCAGCATTAAGTACTACTCCACTTGCTGGCGAATAAACAAAAGTACCGGCCACATTCGGGGAAGCATTTAGTTGTGTTGCACTAAGGGCAGTTCCATAGGTAATAGCATTGGGTGCAGGCCAGGTAAGAACTGGTGTAGCTCTGTTAACTGTGATCTGCACCGTGGTACCAGTTACGGATTCATAATTTATTCCATCGCTGGGTGTAAAATTTACCGTCAGTGTTTGATTAGCACCAGCATTGAGCACTGTACCCGCTGTGGGGCTATATACAAAATTTCCAGGCACGGATGCCGTTGCATTCAATTGCGCTGCACCTAATGCAGTACCGAAGGTGATGGCAGTAGGATTATTCCAGGTAATGGCAGGAGTTGCTTTGGTAATCGTTAATGTTCCACTTACATAGTTAAAGGTGTAGTTGTTATCATTACCACCTACTGCATTAATAGGATACACCCCTACATTACTGCTAATGATCGCGGTTGTACTCGCAGTAGGCAGCACATCCAGTACGGCAGAAGTTTCAGAATTAACAAATCCGGAATAGGTGATGGTAAATGTTGGATTAGCCACTCCATAAATCCGGGTAGCATTTGCAACCGTAGCGGTAACGGTAGCTTTGGTGATGGTGAGTGTACCAGACGTATAGGTAAAAGTGTAATTGTTATCCAACCCACCTGCCACCACAATTGAATAAGCACCAACTGCACTGGTTACAGTTGCGGCAGTGCTGGCAGTAGGTGGTGTATCCAATACAGTGGAGTTTTCGCTGTTCACAAATCCGGTATAACTAATTACAAAAGCCGGATTGGCCGCTCCGTAAATACGATTGGCATTCTGAGCGGTTGCGACCAGTGTAGCCTTATTGATGGTAAGCGTACCGTTTACTAGTATAAGATCATAATTATTATCAGTTCCTCCGGTTAGGGTAATAGCATAGCTTCCCACAGCAGAAGTATTAACCGCGACAGTTGCAGCTGTTGGTTGTTCATTAATTACGGATGCATTGTCACCATTCACAAAACCGGTGTAGGCAATAGTAAGTGTTGGATTTGTCGCACCGTACGTACGAATTTGGTTGTTGGCCGTAGCCGTAAGTGTTGCTTTATTTACAGTAATCAATACCGTTGTGCCCAAAACAGAGTTGTAGTTGGTAGCATCTGTTGGGTTAAAGTTTACAGATAACACTTGATTTACTCCAACATTTAACACCGTGCCGGATGCTGGTGTATACACGAACGAGCCAGCAACTGAAGCCGTGGCATTAAGTTGAGTTGCACCTAAGGCCGTACCATAGATTATAGCCGATGGATTATTCCACGTTACAGTAGGCGTAGCTTTGATAATGGTTAACGTTCCACTTACATATGTAAAATTGTAGTTCGCATCGGTACCACCACTAACGATTATCGGGTATGTTCCCACATTGCTTCCGGTAGTTGCGGCTGTACCTGCTACCGGCAGCACATCAAGTACACTTGAGTTTTCTCCGTTTACAAAACCGGTATAGTTAATAATGAAAGTAGGATTTACTACTCCAAACACACGGCTGGCATTAGCGGCAGTTGCCGTAATGGTCACTTTGGTAATGGTTAGTGTACCATTTACATAAGTTAAATTGTAGTTATTATCTAATCCACCAGAGACCGTAATCGGGTAAGTTCCAACATCAGAAGTTAATGTAGCTGCAGAAGTTGCTTCCGGTGCAGTATCCAGTACCAATGCATTTTCTCCATTCTGAAAACCAGTATAGCTAATGGTGAATGTTGGATTGACCGATCCATAAGGCCGGTTTGTATTAACAGCTGTGGCTGTTAATGTTGCTTTCGTAATCGTAAGCGTTCCCGATACAGGTGCAATTTCATAGTTCCCATCAGTACCTCCTGTTACCTGAATTGGATAACCGCCTACTGGCGAGGTAGCAATTGCTGTTGTGCTTGTGGTAGGTTGAACATCCAACACGGAGACTGTTTCTCCATTTGCAAAACCAGTATAGGTAATTGTTAAGGTGGGATTAACCGCTCCGTAAGTTCGGGTTTGATTATTGGCAGTAGCAACCACGGTTGCTTTCGTAATGGTGAGTGTTCCGGCCACGTAAGTAAAATCGTAATTGCCTGATACACCTCCACCAATAGTAATAGTATAAGTTCCCACATTAGTAGTGAGCCCAGCTACAGTAGCAGCCGTTGGCGCAGTTGTTAGATTAGCAGGAGTCTCGCTGTTTACAAAACCAGCATAATTAAGAGTGAGTGTAGGATTCACTTCACCATAATGCCTGCTCTGATTATTAGCAGTTACTGTGAGCAAAGCCTTCGTAATCGTTAACGATCCATTAACCAAGGTAAGATTATAATTATTATCCAAACCCCCACTTAGTGTTATCGGGTAGATGGCAGGCACCGATGCAGCATTAGCGGCTGTATTAATAGTCGGTTGTGTGTCAAGGTCTGCCGATGTGTTACCATTTACAAAACCAGTGTACTGAATAGTTAGTGTTGGATTTGCAGCACCATAAACGCGGCTTTTATTTTCCGCAGTGGCAGTGAGGGCAGCTTTTGTTATGGAGAGTGTTCCCGCTACAGGTGTTATGGTGTAATTATTATCTGTTCCACCGCTTAACGTTATGGGGTAAGTGCCTACATCCGATAAAGTAGTTGCAACCGTTCCGGCTGTTGGCTGATTATCAATTACTGTTGAAGTCTCGCTGTTTACAAAACCGGTGTAAGCAATGGTGAGTGCTGGATTTGAAGCGCCAAATACTCTACTCTTATTTTCGGCAGTAGCCGTAAGCGGAGCTTTATTAACCGTAATTTGAGCTGTTGTTCCTAAAACGGAATTATAATTCACGGCATCGGTTGGAACAAAGTTAACAGACAAATTCTGGTTAACACCGGCATTCATTAACGTTCCAATTGGTTGCATGTAGGTAAATGTTCCGGCAACTCCGGTTGAAGCATTCAGTTGGGTAGCACTCAATAAAGTACCGTAAGTAATTGCTGCGGGATCATTCCAGGTAATTACTGGAGTTGCTTTGGTGATGGTAAGCGTTCCATTTACATAAGTGAAAGAATAATTATTATCAACTCCGCCTGCTGGTGTAATGGGGTATGTGGTAACCGGGCTAGACAATAAAGCCGTTGTAGTGGCCGTGGGCGGAGTGTCAATATCCAAATCATCATCGCCATTTACAAAACCAGCATAAGCGATTGTAAAAGTCGGGTTTGCTGTTTGATAAACACGTGATTGATTGTTAGCAGTAACTGTTAACGGAGCCTTGGTAATAGAAAGCGATCCGGCAACAAGCGTAATGGTGTAGTTATTATCTGTTCCTCCGGTTAACGTAATGGGATAAGCACCCACGTCTGATAGGACAGTTGCAATAGTTCCGGCTGCTGGCTGATTATCAATTACTGTTGAAGTTTCGCTGTTTACAAAACCGGTATAGGCAACGGTAAGCGTTGGGTTGACCGCACCATACACACGACTCTTATTTTCGCCAGTAGCTGTAAGCGAAGCTTTGTTAACCGTAATTTGAGCTACCGTTCCTAAAACCGAATTGTAATTCACTGCATCGGTAGGCACAAAATCGACAGACAAGTTCTGATTAACACCGGCATTCAATAAAGTTCCAACTGCTGGTGTATAGGTGAATGTTCCCGCAACTGCGGTTGAAGCATTTAATTGAGTAGCACTTAACAAAGTACCGTAAGTAATTGCTGCTGGATCATTCCAGATAATTACGGGAGTTGCTTTGGTAATAGTAAGCGTTCCGTTTACGTAAGTAAAGGAATAATTATTATCAACCCCGCCCGCAGGGGTAATGGGGTACGTAGTAACCGGGCTAGACAGTATGGCTGTTGTAGTGGCCGTGGGTGGAGTGTCAATATCAAGTTCATCATC
>Ga0075163_10002259_pt1 | contig 25967 bp, 22 predicted proteins | sample JI1023141ADNA_FD_71478 | JGI IMG/M metagenome (GOLD analysis project Ga0075163, IMG submission 71478) | Wastewater effluent complex algal communities from Wisconsin, to seasonally profile nutrient transformation and Carbon sequestration -... | ecosystem: Engineered > WWTP > Effluent > Algae...
CGCGAGCGGGAGATCGCCACCAGCTACCAGCGCATTGCCGCGTTGCAGCGCGAGCAGGCGGCCACCGACGAGCGCCAGCGCATCATGCGCGACCTGCACGACGGCCTGGGCTCCCAGCTGTTCACCTCGCTGTCGCGCGCCGAGCGCGGCGCCATGGACAGCGGCGCCATGGCCGACACCTTGCGCGGCGCCATCGACCAGATGCGGGTGGCCATCGAGGCGCTCGCCTCCGAGGAGCAGGATTTCGACACCGCCTTCGGCAACTTCCGCTTCCGCTGGGACGCGCGCTTGCGCGAGGCCGGCGTCGCACCGCGCTGGGAGATCGCTGTCCCCGATGCCACGCCGGAAGGCGGCTCGCCACTGGCGCCGCACGATGCGCTGCAACTGCTGCACATCATCCAGGAGGCACTGACCAACGTGCTCAAGCACGCCCGGGCCACCACCGTGACCATTCGCCTGGCTTTGGGGGGCGGGGCATTGGCCCTGGAGATCGAGGACAACGGCGCCGGGCTCGGCGGTGCCGCCCGCAGTGGCGGGCGTGGGCAGGCCAACATGCGCAACCGGGCCCAGCGCCTGGGTGGGCAACTCGAGTGGCAGGCCCTGCCACAAGGAACCCGCGTAAGCCTGAGCGCCCCATGGCAGGCGCCGGAGGTGCCTGACGCCTGAGCGGCGCACTTGGCTCAGATCGCCGGCGCCAGCGTGCGCACCACGTGCACCAGCAGTCCTTCGCTCTCGGGCATGTTGTTGTCGACCTTGCCGCAGGGCATCTGCACCGGCACGCGGTGCAGGAACGACGGGCGCTATGCACTCTGCTCATTGACCCGGAGGCGCGTCTACCAACCCGGAACTGTCAATGGCACATGTGGATCGCGACAGTACTCCCATCTGCACCCTCAGCGCGCCCGCCGGGACTGTCCGGTCTTGAGCGCCGACACCGACGGCGCAATGTCCGCAAAGAAGTCAAACAACTGCTGCGCCGCCGGCGTCAACGAGCGGCCGCGTCGCCGGATCAGCCCCACATGCCGTGTCACCGTGGGCTCTTCCAGCGGGATGCTGACCAGCAGCGGGTGATCCTTTCCAGGCATGGCCATGGAAGGGACCGCCGCCACGCCCAGCCCGGCCTCGACCAGGCCCATCAGCGTGGTCACGTGTTGGGCCTCGTACACCGCCTGCGGCCGCCCGGGCACGCCAGCCAGCGCTTGGTCCAGCAGCAATCGGTTGCCAGAATCCTTGCTGACAGTGATGAAGTCGAACTCGCCGAGATCGCGCCAGGTCACGCGGCGGCGCTTGGCCAGTGGATGGTCGCGGCGACAGGCTGCGACGAAACGCTCCTCGACCAGCGCCCGGAACTCGATATCCGGCTCCTGGCTGCCGATGAAGTTCAGGCCGAAGTCGGCCTCGCCGCCAGCCACCGCTGCCAGCACCTCGTTGGCGCCGGCATCCAGCACCCGGACGCGAATCCTGGGGTAGGTCTCGCGATACCGGCGAATCACCTGCGAGAGGTAGTAGTAGACAGTTGACGGCACGCAAGCCACCGTCACCTCACCCATGCGCGTGGGGGCGATGCCGCGCAGTGCCAGCAAAGTGCCGTCCAAATCGTCCAGCCACTGCGCCACGCTCCGCGCGAATTCGCGGCCCACGGCCGTGAGGCTGACCTTGCGGGTGGTCCGCTCCAGCAGGCGCACCCCGATGGCCTGCTCCAACTTCTCGATACGCCGGCTGAAGGCCGGCTGCGAGATGTGCACGGCCTCTGCCGCACGGCGAAAGTTCTGCAGTTCCGCCACCGCGCGAAAGGCCTGAAGGTCGTTGAGATCGAACTGGATCGCCATGGCTCCGCTCCGGTTGATTGATCCGCATCATGGATCAATCGATGATTATTAAGCAATTCCGTTGCATCGATCGGCCGCCCATCATGCGGCCATGCCTTCACTGACCGTCCCTTGCGTCCTGATGCGTGCCGGCACGTCGCGCGGCCCGTTCTTTCTTCGGGAGTGGCTGCCAGCTGGCGACGAGGCGCGCGACCAGGCGCTGATTGGCGCCATCGGCGCGTCCGATCTGCTGCAGGTGGACGGTGTGGGCGGTGGCAGCACGCTGACCAGCAAGGTGGCCATCGTCTCGCGCTCCAGCGAACCGGGTTGCGATGTGGACTATCTGTTCGCCCAGGTCGGCGTGGGGCAGAAATCAGTCGACACACGGCCCAACTGCGGGAACATGCTGTCGGGCGTGGCCCCTTTCGCGATCGAGCAAGGGCTGGTGGCTGCAGCGGATGGCGAGACCACGGTGCGCGTGTTCAATGTCAACACGCGGTCGCGCATCGACGTCACCGTGCTCACCCCCGGTGGCCGCGTCCGCTACGAGGGCACCACCAGCATCGACGGCGTGGCCGGCAGCGCCGCGCCGATCCGCCTGAACTTCCTCGACGCCTGGGGCTCGGTCACCGGTTCACTCTTCCCCACCGGCCAGCGGATCGATGTGATCGACGGCACGCCGTTCACGTGCATCGACGCGGCCATGCCGCTGATGATCCTTCGCGCCGCGGATCTGGGCCTCACCGGCCGCGAGTCACCCGCCGATCTGGACGCCGACCGTTCGCTGCTGGCCCGCATCGAGCAACTGCGCCTGGCCGCAGGGGAGCGCATGGGCCTGGGCGATGTCTCCGACAGCGTGATTCCCAAGCCAGTGATCGTCAGCGCGGGTGACGACGAACACAGCATCACCTCTCGCTACTTCACGCCACGGCGGTGCCATGCCTCCCACGCCGTCACCGGCGCCATCGGCGTGGCCACCGCCTTTGTCTTGCCAGGCACCGTGGCCAGCAGCCCGCTTTGCCGGAACGGCACGCGAAAGGTGGCCGTGTTGCACCCGCAAGGCCGCATCGAGGTTGAAGCGGTCATCGAAGGCCAGGGGGAAGCCGCCAGCATCCAGCGCGCCGCGCTCGTGCGCACCGCACGAAAGATTCTCCAGGGCGAACTGCACATCCCCGAATACGTTTTTTCCAAACCCATCGAAGGAGACAAGACCATGCACAAGCTGATCGCACCGGCGATTGCCGCCACCCTTGCAGTCGCCGCCCCGGCTGCCATGGCCTGGCCCGACAAGACCATCACGTTGGTGGTGCCCACCGCCGCCGGCGGCGGCAACGACGCGATGGCCCGCACCATCGCCCAGAAGCTCGGCCCGCTGCTTGGCCAGACCATCATCATCGACAACCGCGCAGGTGCCAACGGGTCCATCGCCAGTGAGTACGTGGCCCGTGCCACGCCGGATGGCCACACGTTGATGTTCGGCTACATCGCCACCCACGCGATGAACCCCGCGCTGCAGAAACTCCGCTACGACCCGGTCGCTGATTTCGAGCCGGTGGGCCTGGTCGGCACGTCACCCACACTGATGGTGGCCAACGCAGGCGTGCCCGTGAAGGACGTGAAGGACCTCATCGCGCAACTCAAGGCCAAGCCTGACAAGTACACCTATGCGTCGGCCGGCAACGGCACCGCGCCGCACTACGCGGCCGAGTTGTTCAAGTTGAACGCGGGCGTGGTGATGCTGGGCGTTCCCTACAAGGGCTCAGCGCCCGCGGTCAGCGACACCATCGGCGGCCAGACCCAGTTCATGTTCCCGAGCTTTTTCACCGCCTTGCCTCACGTGAAGGCCGGCAAGCTGAAGGCGATGGCCATCGCCGGGCCGAAGCGTTCGCCGCTGATGCCGGATGTGCCCACGCTGAAGGAGGCGGGGGTCGATGGTGTCGATGTACAGCAGTGGTACGGCATCTTCGCGCCGACCAAGACGCCCAAGCCCATTGTCGAGCAGCTCAACAAGGCGCTGAACCAAGTGCTCAACGACAAAGACATCATCAAGCGCATCGAGGACCACGGCGCCGATGTCGAGACCAGCACGCCCGAGGCTTTCGGCAAGCTGGTGAAGGACGAACTGGCCCGCTGGAAGGGCGTGGTTCAACGAGCCAAGCTCACTGCAGATTGACCCGAAACCTCTACGACAACACCACAGGAGAACATGATGAAGACTATGCTTTCAATCGCCTTGGCCGCCGCTGTCACAGGTGCGCACGCCCAGAGCAACGTGACCCTCAGCGGTGTGGCGGACGCCGCACTGCGCCAAGTCAGCAACGATGGCCGCGGCACCGAACGCTCGCTGGTGAGCGGGGGCAATGCCACCAGCCGCCTGGTCTTTCGCGGCAGTGAAGATCTCGGAGCCGGCCTGTCGGCCAGCTTCTGGCTGGAACACGGGCTGGCGCTCGATGCCGGCAATGCAGCTCAGGCGGCGCAGTTCTGGGATCGCCGCTCCACGGTGAGCCTGGCCTCCAAGTCGCTGGGTGAGTTGCGCGCCGGGCGCGACTTCGTGCCAAGTTATTCAAACTGGAGCCGATACGACCCGTTCGGCTACGTGGGCGTCGGCAGTTCGTCCAACTTGATTTCCGCCTCACCTCTCGGGCCTATCAAGTCGGCTTTCGGCAGCAACCCCAACACCGTCGTCCGCTCGAGCAACGCCGTGCAGTGGTTGATGCCCAGCGGCTGGGGCGGTCTGGAGGGCGGCGTGATGGTGGCGGCGGGCGAAGGCGGCACAGCCGCCAATGGCCAGCACAAGGTGCTCGGCGCGAGGCTGGGCTACGCGGCCGATTCGTTTGGCGTGTCGGCTGCCCACACCCGCAGCACCAACGACCTGACGGGCGACCGTGCATTCACGGACAGCGCGATCGGCGCCCAGCTCAACACGGGCATGGTGCGGGCCTCGGTCGCATGGCGCCGCTTCGAGCAGGACACGGCGGCGCAGACCAATCTGCTGGTTGGCGCCTGGATACCGATGGGCCAGGGTGAACTGAAACTTTCTTGGACCAGGGCAGAGATGTCGGGCAGCGCCGCAGCAGACTCCCTCGACGGCAACGGTGCGCGGCAATGGGCGCTGGGCTACGTCTACAACCTGTCCAAGCGCAGCGCGCTGTACGGCACCGTGTCCTATCTCGACAATGAAGGGGCGCACGCCCTGGCCGTTCCAGGAGGCATCTCCGGCATGGCCAAGGGAGGCACGTCGCGCGGCGTGGAACTCGGCATGAGGCACACATTCTGACCATGGGCACACTCACCAGCTGGATCGGGCGCAGCGAGACGCTGCACGACACCATCGCCGCCACGCCCGTCCGGGCGCTGGAGGCCACACTGGACCACCCGGCCAGCAACGTCGAGGCCGGCACGCCCCTGCCCCCTCTGTGGCACTGGCTGTACTTCCTTCCACTGCATCGCCAGAGCGAGATCGGGCCGGACGGCCACGCCCAGCGTGGTGGCTTCCTGCCCCCCGTTCCATTGCCTCGCCGCATGTGGGCGGGCAGCCAGTTCGAGTTCCACACGCCCGTTCGGGTGGGCGACAAGGTGGAGCGCACTTCCACCATTGCCGACGTGACGCAGAAGGACGGGCGCACCGGCCCGCTGGTGTTCGTCAAGGTCCGACACGAACTCCGCTGCAACGGCGACAGCAATCCAGCCATCGTCGAGTTTCACGACATCGTCTACCGAGCGGCGAAGCAGCCAGGCGACCCGGAGCCTGCGCCGGTGGCCGCCGCGTCCGGGGCCATCTGGCAACGCGAGATCGTGCCGGACGACGTGCTGCTGTTCCGCTACAGCGCGCTGACATTCAATGGTCACCGTATCCACTACGACCGCAGGTATGTCACCGAGATCGAAGGCTACCCGGGCCTGATCGTGCACGGCCCGCTGATCGCCACGCTGTTGATGGATCTGCTGCGCCGCCATGCGCCTGCAGCCGAGGTGGCGAGCTTCCGCTTCAAGGCGGTTCGCCCAACCTTCGACCTGGATGCCTTCCGAGTCAACGGTGAGCCGCAGGCCGATGGCAAGACCGTGAAGCTCTGGTCTCAGGACCACGAAGGCTGGCTGACGATGGACGCCACCGCCACGTTGCGCTGAAAGGTAGTAGGCATGCAACCCCTCAAGGGCCTGACCGTCGTGACGCTTGAACATGCGATTGCGGCACCCTTCGCCACCCGCCAGCTCGCCGACCTGGGTGCGCGAGTGATCAAGATCGAACGACCTGGCGTCGGCGACTTTGCCCGCGGCTATGACGAGCGCGTGCGCGGCATGGCCTCGCACTTCGTCTGGACGAACCGCAGCAAGGAGAGCCTCACGCTGGACGTGAAACATCCGAAGGCGAACGCAATCCTTCAGCGCTTGGTGCTGGAGAAGGCCGACGTGGTGATCCAGAACCTGGCCCCCGGGGCAACGGCGCGGCTGGGGCTGGGCTACGACAAGCTCGCCGCCACCAAGCCCGGAATCATCGTCTGCGACATCTCCGGCTATGGGGGCGACGGACCTTACCGCGACAAGAAGGCCTACGACCTGCTGATCCAGAGCGAGGCCGGGTTCGTCTCAGTTACCGGCACTCCCGAAGAACCCTGCAAGGCCGGCCCGTCGATCGCTGACATCGCCGCAGGCATGTACGCCTACACCAACATCCTTGCCGCGCTTCTCCAGCGTGGCCAGACCGGCCGCGGCCAGCACATCGATGTCTCGATGCTGGAGTCGCTCGCCGAATGGACGAGCTACCCGCTGTACTACGCCTACGAAGGCGCCGCGCCGCCGCCGCGCACCGGCGCCAGCCACGCCACCATCTACCCCTATGGCCCCTTCCCCGCCGGCGACGGCGGGACGGTGATGCTGGGACTGCAGAACGAACGTGAGTGGGGCGCCTTCTGCGACAAGGTGCTGGGCCAGCCCGCGTTGTCGGCAGACCCGCGCTTCAGCAGCAACTCCCGCCGCAGCGCCGAGCGCGTGGCGCTGCGGGCAATCATCGTCGAGGCGTTCGCGCCGCTGACCGCCGCACAGGTGGTGGAGCGGCTGGAGGTGGCGCAGATCGCCAACGCCCGCGTGAACACCATGGCCGAGGTCTGGGACCATCCGCAATTGAAGGCCCGCCAGCGCTGGCGCGAGGTCGGCTCCCCGGTCGGCCCGTTGCCAGCCCTGCTGCCCCCTGGCTCGTGGCACGAAGAACCGCGCATGGACCCGGTGCCTGCGTTGGGCGAACACACCGATGCGATCCTGGCCGAATTGGGTGTCGACGCGGCCGGGATCGCCGCGCTGCGGGCCGAGAGCGCCGTATGAACCTGCCGCGCAGCTACCTGTTCGTCCCGGGCGATCGGCCCGAGCGCTTCGACAAGGCGGCCGCCAGCGGCGCCGATGTGGTGGTGCTGGATCTCGAAGATGCGGTGGCCCCAGAGCGAAAGGCGCTTGCGCGGGAGGCCATCGCGGCCTGGTTGATACCGGCTCGCGCCGACTGCGTGGCAGTGCGCATCAACGACGCAGCCGCCGCCGAATTCCACGCCGATCTGGCGATGCTGGCCGCAGCCGGCGCCACCCACGTGATGTTGCCCAAGGCGGAGAGCGCCGCGCAGGTTGCCAGCGTGTGCGCCGCGCTGCCCGGTGCCCGCATGTTGGCGCTGATCGAGAGCGCGAAGGGTGTCGTCGCTGTGAACGAGGTTGCCGCTGCGCCAGGTGTCACGCGCCTGGTGTTCGGAACATTGGATTTCGCGCTCGACCTGGGCATCGCCCCCGAGCCGGCCGGCCTGGCTCACGCCGCCGCCAGCATCGCGCTGGCCTCGGCCGCCGCTGGCCTTGCTGCCCCGGTGGCTGGCGTCACGCCGGCGATTCATGACGAGGCTCTACTGCTGGCCGACTTCGCCTGGGCACGCAGCCTGGGTTTCGGCGCCAAGCTTTGCATCCACCCGAAACAGATCGTCCCATTGCATGACGCACTGCGCCCCACGGAGGCAGAGTTGGCTTGGGCCTCGCACGTGATCGCCGCCGCGCAGACCGCGCAAGGCGCCGCCGTGCAGGTCGACGGCCGCATGGTCGACCGGCCGGTGCTCCAGCGGGCACTGTCAATGCAGGCCCGCGTGCGCCGTTGAACACCTACCCCACATCTTCAGGAGACACTCCATGGCCGCTTCCATCATCGATTCCAGCATCTTCCAGGGCATCTTCACGACCGACGCGATGCGAGAGGTCTGGTCGGACGAAAACCGTACGCGCAAGTACATCGACGTTGAGCGCGCACTGGCGATCGTGCAGGGCCGCCTGGGGCTGATCCCGCAAGATGCCGCTGACGAGATCGTCAGCCATTGCCATCTGGAACAGATCGACATGGCGCGCCTGCGACAGCAGACCGAGCGCATCGGCTATCCCATACTGGGCGTGGTGACCCAGATCAATCAGTTGTGCCGCGACAAGCTGGGGGAATACGTGCACTGGGGTGCGACCACACAGGACATCACCGACACCGCGACGGTCCTGCAGATCCGCGAGGCGCTGCAACTGGTGGACGACGAGCTGGCCGCCATCGCCGCGGCAATGGCAAAGCTGGCCAATGAGCACCGATTGACGCCGATCATCGGCCGCAGCAACCTGCAGCAGGCCATACCGGTGACTTTCGGCTACAAGATGGCTGGCCTGCTTTCGGCCGTGCTACGCCACCGCGAGCGGTTGGCCCAACTGAAGGATCGCGTGCTGGTGGGTGAGTTCGCCGGTGCCGCAGGCACGCTCGCGTCGCTGGAAACCGGCGCGATGGAAACGCAGGCCGGCCTGTGCGCCGAACTGGGCCTGAAGCAGCCGGTGATCGCCTGGCACACCATTCGCGACAACATCGCCGAGGTCGGTGCGCTCCTGGGCCTGATCGGTGGCACGCTGGGAAAGCTCAGCATGGACGTGAAGCTGATGATGCAGACTGAGGTGGGCGAGGTCTTCGAGCCTTACCACCACGGCCGTGGTTCCAGCAGCACGATGCCGCAGAAGCGCAACCCGATCTCGAGTTGCTACATCCACGCAAACATCTCGGTGGTACGCCAGCACGCCGCCGCACTGATGGACGCGATGGTGGCCGACCACGAGCGCTCCACCGGCCCGTGGGAGATCGAGTGGATCGTGCTGCCAGAGGCCTTCTGCCTGATGGCCGGCGCGCTCAAGCAGTCGCGCTTCGTCATCGAGGGCCTGCAGGTGGATGCCGAGGCCATGCGCCGCAACATCGACATGACAGGCGGCCTCGTGATGAGCGAGGCGGTGATGATGGGCCTGGGACCCTATATCGGTCGCGAGTATGCGCACGACCTCGTCTATGACCTGTGCCGCGAGTCGCTGGCCAAGAAAGTGCCGTTGCTGGACCTGCTGGCCGCCCACCCGGAAATCGCCCGCCATGTGGACCGCGCAGCACTCCAGCGCATGCTGGACCCAGCGAACTACCTCGGCCAATCCGGCGTGATGGTGGACAGGGTCTTGGCGCTGATGTAGAGCAGCGCCAAGACCTGCGACCCTGGGTTTCCGCCTCGGCGAGGCAGCAGCCTTGGCAAGGCCCGGGCGTCCTGTCAAGATCGGCTTTCATGTCGTTGCTGGAACCTGCCCAAAGCTCCCGCGCCTTCGCGCGCATCCGGCTGCGCTGCAACGCGCGTTTGGCCGGCGTGGCCGTGGCCTGGCTGGTGGTGCTCTCGAGCGGCAGCAGTTGTGGAGGCGTCGCCACGGCGCCGGGCGGCGTCAAGGTCGATGAGCTGAACGCCGCGCTCACCTCCCCATGGGGCCTGGCCTTCCTGCCAGATGGCCGCATGCTGGTCACGGAGAAGGCGGGCCGCCTGCGCCGGCTGTCAGCCGATGGCCGGTCCATCGAGGCGGAGATCGCCGGCGTGCCCAAGGTGGTTGCGGCTGGCCAGGGCGGCCTGATGGACGTGGTGATCGACCCCCAGTTCGCGAGCCAGCCCTGGGTGTACCTCAGCTACTCCGAGCCCGGCACCGGCAGCGAGGCGGGCCGCGCCGGCACCGCAGTGGCCCGCGGCCGGCTGGTTGGTGCCGAGTTGCAGGCGCTGCATGTCATCTACCGGCAGGTTCCCAAGGTGTCAGGCAACGGCCACTTCGGCTCGCGCCTGGCCTTCGCGCCCGACGGCAACCTGTTCGTTTCGCTGGGCGAACGCCAACTCGGCAGCCCGGCGCAAGACCTCGCCACCACGTTGGGCAAGGTGGTGCGCATCCGGCCGGATGGCAGCCTGCCGCCGGACAACCCCACGCTCGGCCCGGGCAGCCGCCCGGAGATCTGGAGCTACGGTCACCGAAACCCGCAGGGCCTGGCCATCCATCCGGACACCGGCGACCTGTGGCTCACCGAGCATGGCCCCCAGGGCGGTGACGAGTTGAACCGCGTGCAGCGCGCCGGCAACCATGGCTGGCCGTTGGTCAGCTACGGTTGCCCCTATGGCTCGCCGGTGGGTGCCGGCTGCCGCATAGGTGGCGGCACCCACGCGCCGCCATTTGTCGAACCCGTCTCGTACTGGGTTCCCACGTCCACCGCCCCCAGTGGGCTGATGTTCTACACCGGCGGCGGCTTTCCTGAATGGCGCGGCAACGCCTTCGTCAGCGCGCTGGCGGGGCAGACGCTGTGGCGCCTGGTGCTTGAAGGGGGCCGCGAGGTGTCGCGCGACCAACCCCTCGGCAATGCACTGAAAGACAGGGTGCGCTTCGTGCGCCAGGGCCCGGACGGTTGGATCTACCTGCTGACCGACACGGGCCGACTCTTACGAATCGACCGCTAAAGTTGGGCGATTGGGCGGCGATACAACGCCCAAGCTTTCCACCACGGGCACCGATGCATGAGTGAACAGGCGTTTCGGCGCCGGGTCGGCCAGCACGCCAACGCCTGGCGAGACCGCCCCCGTCGCTTCCTGATAGAAACCGCCATGGCGGCACTGACGGCGAAGGCCCTCGGCTGGGCGGCCATCGTCTTGGTGCTGGCCATGGCATGGTGGGCCATCGTCTCGCTGGCAGGCGAGGCCACTGGTGCCTGGCAGGCGGCGGCGTGGCTGCTGCTGGTCGTCGCCGCAGGCACCGCCTGGCCGCTGGCCCGCCTGCTGCGCCTGCAACCGGCCGCACCGTTGGGCTTGGCACTCGCACCGGGCGAGGCACCTGCCCTCGAAGCGCTGATCGACGAGGTGCGAGCCCAACTCCACGCGGCGCCGGTGCGTCAGGTGGTGCTGGACACCTCTCTCGGCGCGCGCCTGATCGGCCGGCCCCGCCTGGGCCCGCTGGGCCTGAGCCAGCATACGCTGGTGCTGGGGCTGCCCTTGATGATGTCGCTCACTCCGGGGCCGCTGGCGGCGCTGCTGGCGGTGGAGTTGGCACCCTTGCGGCGGGCGCCCGACTGGCGCAGTGCCTGGCGCGAGCCGGCGCCGTGGCTGGAGCGCCAGCGCCGGCTGTGGGCTGGGTTGGTGGCAGCCTGGCGTCCCGCTCGGCTGCTGCCGCAATGGGCGGATGCCTTCATCACCCTGTTCCTGCGCCACATCTGGCCGCGCTTCGAGGCCCGCGCGCTGGTGGTCGCGCGCGAAGAGGCCCTGGCCGCCGACCGCCTGGCTTGCAGCGTTGGCCGGGGCCCGGCGTTGGCTCAGGCACTGTTGCGCACGGCGATCCAGCAACACTTCCTCGATGAGGTGTTCTGGCCCCGTCGCTGGGACGGCACGCAGCAGTCCGCGGTACCGGACGCGCTGCCGCTGCGCGAGCTGAAGGTGCTGATCGCCGCCAGCCTTCGCCACCCCCAGGCCAAAGCCTGGTTGCAGGAATCCCTGCATGCCGCCCCGTCGCGCGTGGATGGGCGCCCTGACGGGCGCGCCGCACTTCGCGACCGCCTGGCGCTGACCGGTGAGCCGCTCGCGATCACCGCCGCGGTGGGCCCGAATGCAGCCGAGGCCCTGCTGGGCGCCGGGCTCGACGGCTGGATCGACGCGCTGGACCGCCTCTGGCAACAGCGTGTCGCCCCTGACTGGGCCGACCGCCACCACGACCACCGCCAGCGCGAGCGGCTGCTGACCGAACTGGCGGAAGCCGACGCCGAGAAGCCCCTTCCGTTGGACGATCATCTGCTGTGGGCACGCACCACGCACGAGGTGCTGGGGGCGGCGGCGGCGCTGCCTGTCGCCCGCGAGGCGCTGGCGCGGCATGCCACCTCGGCCGCTGCGCGCCACCTGCTCGGCAGCCTGCTGCTGGACGCCCAGGGCCCGCTGGCACCACGTGGCCGGGAACTGGATCTGCCGGAAGCGGCTGCCGAGGGCACCGGGTTGCTGGCGGCACTGGTGCATGCCGATGAACGAAGCGACCGCTTCGGCCGAATGGTGCGGCAGGAACTGGAGGATCCGTCATGGTCGCTGCCCGCCGCACGCCGACTGGAACGCGCCTGGATGCAGCGTGAGGATCTGGACGCCTTGCGCGCCTTGCGCAGCCGCCTCAACGAGCTGGAACGCGAGGCCGATCAGGCGATGGGCGCCTTGCTGAACTTCGACGGTGGCCAGGCCTTGACCCCAGCGCGCTTGTCCGGCCGGGCGTTGCGCCCGCTGCTGGGCAGGTTGCGTCGCGAGCCGGCCGTCGGCCGCGCGTGGCTGTTCGCCAAGACCGACACGCGGGCCCGTGGCTGGGTGCTGCACCTTCTGGTGATCGAGCGCTCCAACTCACTTGACCAACCCGGGCCGCGCCATGAATGGGCCGAGTTGCGCGCCATGCTGGACCCGCCGCACCCGTGCCGGGTGATCGATCTCAGCCACCCGGACTGGACGGGCCCGAAGCGCATGGACATCGTCCAGCAGTTCATGGACACCTCCGGCGGCCGCATCCATGCGCGGGGCCGTTGATCCCTTTCCCGCACAGGGGCCAGGGGCTCCTCCGTAAAATGCTGCAGTGCACCTTTTGAACGCCGACCTCCATTGCCATTCGATCTGCTCCGATGGCAGCCTCGCGCCAGCGGCGCTGGCCCAGCGGGCTCACGACGGCGGAGTCGAACTCTGGTCGCTGACCGACCACGACGAGATCGGCGGCCAAGCCGAGGCCCAGGCGGCTGCAGCTGCGCTGGGCATGGCCTACGTGACGGGCGTCGAGATCTCGGTCACCTTTGCCGGCGAGACGGTGCATATCCTCGGGTTCGGCTTCGACCCGCACGAGCCCAGGCTGGTTCAGGGTCTGGCGCAATTGCGCGCCGGCCGCACGGCGCGTGCGCAGGGCATGGGCGAAAGCCTGGCCCGCGTCGGCATCCACGGCGCCTATGAAGGCGCCACGGCCTATGCGGCCAACCCGGAGTTGGTATCTCGCACGCACTTTGCCCGCTTCCTGGTCGAACGGGGCCATTGCAGCAGCGTGCATGAGGTCTTCACCCGTTACCTCAAGGAGGGCAAGCCGGGCTTCGTGCCGCACCGCTGGGCCGGTCTGGGCGAGGCCCTGGCCTGGGTGCATGGCGCCGGTGGCGTCACCGCCATCGCCCACCCGGCCCGCTACCGCTTCACGCCCACCGAGGAGTACGCGCTGTTTTCGGAGTTTCAGGCCCACGGCGGCCAGGGCGTCGAGGTGACCTGCGGCAGCCACTTCCCCGACGAGGTGACCCGCTACGCCGACATGGCGCTGGAGTTCGGCCTGCTGGCCTCGCGCGGCAGCGATTTCCACGCACCCGGCGAGAGCCGGGTGCCGCTCGGCTCCCTGCCTGATCTGCCCGGCAAGGTCACGCCGCTGTGGTCGCTGTGGGCCGACCGGCTTGCGGCTCCTGCGGCGGCCTCGGCCGCGTGACCGCACTCGGCCTGCCCCCGTCACGCCCGTTGCTGGGCGTGACGCTGATCGCGCTGGCGGCCAGTTGCTTCGCCAGCATGGACAGCACCAGCCGCTACCTCGGCGGCTTCATGCCGGTGCTGATCTTCTTCTGGGCCCGCTATGCCTTTCAGGCCACGGTGATGGGGGTTTGGCTGGCCTGGCGCGGCGGCCGGCGTGCCTTCACCACCACGCACCCGCGCTTCCAGTTCGTCCGCGGCGCGCTCTTGGCCGCCACCAGCGCGATGAGCTTCTACGGCGTGCAGCACATGCCAGTGCCTGAGTTCACCGCCATCAACATGCTGACACCGCTGCTGGTGATCGTGCTGGCCGGCTGGTGGCTGCACGAAAGGGTGACGCCGGTGCGCTGGGCGCTGGTGGCGGGTGGCTTCGCGGGCGCGTTGATCGTCATCCGGCCCGGCTCGGGCCTGTTCGGCTGGGCGGTGGTGTTCCCGCTGGCTGGTGCCTTCACCTATGCGAGCTTTCAGGTGCTGACGCGGCGCCTGTCGGGCACCGAAAGCCCCTACACAACCCATTTCTACACCGGCCTGGCCGGCACCGCGCTGCTGACGCCGGTTTTGCTGGCCAGCCCGCTGGACGTGGCGGGGATCCTGCAGGCCGCCCCCGGCTGGCAGCTCGGCCTGATGGCACTGATCGGCGCGCTCGGCACCACCGGCCACTTGCTGTTGATCCTGGCACTGGGCATGGCGCCCACGGCCACCCTGATGCCCTTCGTTTACCTGCAGATTGCCGTCGCCACCGGGCTCGGCTGGCTGATCTTCCGCCAGGTGCCGGATTTCTGGGCCTTCGTCGGCATGGGCGTCATCGCCGCCTGCGGGGCAGCCGGGGCTTGGTTGAACATGCGCGGTGCCGCCAAGCCTGCCGACCCTGTGGCCGCCGACACGATGGCAGACTGAACCCCATGGACAACGACATCGACCGCAGGCTCACCGAACTGGAGATCAAGGCCAGTTTCAGCGAAGACCTGGTGGACCAGCTCAACCAGGTGATCGTGCGGCAGCAACAGCAGATTGACATGCTGCTGCGCGAGGTCGCCCAACTGCGCGACCAAGCGCCGGCGGACGTGCCGGGCTCGTTCCGCAGCCTGCGCGACGAGCTACCGCCCCACTACTAGCCGATGCGACCTCAGGGCCGGGTGCTGGCCAGGACGTAGCGCTCCTCGACCGCCTCGACGTCACCGTAGCCGGATGGCAGGAACAGGTAGGTGTCCTTCATCACCTGGCCATCGACCTCAAGGCGGTAGCCGTCCACCAGGCGGGCCTGATCGCCGCGCCGGTCGATGAGCCGATAGTTGCCACGAGGCAGCAGACCCGAGACCTTCCAGGCGGTGGTGCCCGCCGTGTAGCCAGGGCCCTGGTTGAACAGCGGCTGGCTGTGCGCCTGCCAGCCTTCGGCCAGCGGAGCGGGCGGAAACGGCTCGGGTGGCGCGATGGCGCAGGCGCCCAAGCCGAGTGCCAGGCAGGCCGCCAGCAGACTGAAGGTCTGGTGACGTCGGGTGATCGGTGCGTGAACTGGAGAGTGGTGTGACATGCTCGTTCCTCGCTGCGTGGGGTCAATGACAGTGGCACCGGGCGCGATGCTGCACGCCGCGGGCATGGCGGCATGGTGGCGGCCGCATGTTTCTGGACTGCGAACGGGCGTTGCACCCATGGTGAAGTTTCATTCTGCTCCGGATTGCCTTGCCGCGTGAGGGTGACGGCTCAGGCTCCGTGCGGTGACGAACAGTGCGCCAGGGCGGCGCAGTGCAAGATCAAGGCTCACATTGCAGGGATGCGACATGAGCGGCTCGATTTCAGACCAGGATATTCCCACCTCCTTTGGCACTTTCAAGCCAGTGGGGCATCTCATGCTGGGTTTGCCGAACCTGGCAGGCTCACACGCCGTGTTCGCCGCACTTCGGGAAGCCGGCTGGCCGGCCGAGGACATGCGCCACTTCAAGCCGGGCGACACGGTGGCCGAGTTGGAAGCCATGGTGGAGGGCGCCGGTGACCTGGCAGGCTTCGGCTACGAGATCACGATGTTGCGCCGCTACCTCGACCTGTCGCGGGAGGGCTACCAGTGGCTTCTGGTCAAGGTGGGCAACAGCGAGCATGCATCGGTGGCCGCCGAGCTGGCTCGCGCGCAAGGCGCTCGGCTTGCCGTCCACTACCGGACCTTGACGGTCGAAGAATTGATCTGACCGGGGCGGCCGGTTGGCGGGCCCGGTCGGGCCCTCATCACAGGCCCGGCAGCGGCACCTCACCCCAGGCCTGAAGCGGCCCGAGCGGGTTGCGTTTGACCTCCACCTCATTGATCGTTGGGTGGCCACCGACCAACTCATAGACCAGGCGGTCGTCGACGAAGACAAGCAGCGCATCGACGCTCCAGCCGGTCGACACGGTCTCGCGCTTGAAGTTCAGCGAGTCGAGCCAGAAGCTGCCCACACGCTGCCGCGCAATCTTCTTCACGGAGATGGAGTAGCCGGTGCAATGCTGCCCTGCATGAAGGCAATCACGGATGCCCCGGTCCACGTCCTCGGGCCGGATCAGCGTGGCAGCGGCAAAGCGCTGCAGCACGTCGCCGAAGTGAAGCACCGTGACAGCGGGGTTCACCCTGGGGTCCAGCCCCATGCCGTGCACCTGGGCACGTGTGGTGCCGTAAGGCGTGATGATCGCGAGGGACTGCAGCGCATCGTCGTAGCTGCCCCACGCCGAGACCACCTCGGTCCGCGAGCCCGGCAACAGGGATGCGCAGCCGGACAGCACCAGAGCCGCCACGACCAGTGACCAGGCTCGCCAATGTGTGGATGAGCTGGGCATGCTGGGCGGGCCGTGCAACAACAGGGCGCGTTACGGCGCCGCCGACGCGGACGACGCCGCAGGCGCTGCCGCCACCGGCTCACGCGTGACCAGTTCACGGTAGATGCCGCCACCGGCTACGCTGCCGCTTGTCGTGCCCTTGCCTTGCATGCGCGCGATGCAATCCGTCCGCTCGGGATCCGGCAGCGGGTCGCAGCGCAGGAACAGATTGCGCGCATAACGCCCGGGATCCTCGCCCAAGCGTATCGGTTGGGTGCTGGCCAGCGCCGTGCTGGCCTCGCTGAGGCAATTGGCGCGCTCGTCGTGGGTGCGGATCGCCATGCAGCGGGCACTCTCACGCTGATATTGGGCGTTCGGATCCTGTTGCCGCGCCGGCTCTGCGGCACCCAGAGGCACCGAGAACAGAAGCCAAGCCAGGCCAGTCACATGGAAATTCAGGTTCATTCAGAGCTCCAGTTGGATCGCTTTGACGGGGTCGCCTGAGTTGGCGGCCAGCCCGTCGAGCCGGGCCAGGCACACATCCCGGAGCCGGCGTCCAGTCAGGGCGTTGCAGCGCCACAGGCCGTCGGCGTATTGGGCGTCGGCCCTGCGCCGGACTTCGCCTTGGTGGACGACGCTCTGCACCACTTGCCCGAACGCCAGCAGCAGCGACAGGACCACCACGACGGCCACCGCCGGCGCCCAGTTCCAGTCCCATCTGTTCATCGCCTGCCTTCGAACGCGCCGGCCACGGGCTGTGGCACAACATGTGTCATCGTCCGGCGGGCAGCACGGCACGCACAGCGGACGCAGCGCCGCCGCGGTGTAGGACGGCGCCTGACCAGACCGCTCTGCCGGACAGGTGGCCATGCAACCGGGCGGCACCTGTTGCATGATTCGGGCTTCTTCGAACGCTGCGGCCCGACCATGCCTGGATCGCCCCAACCCGTCCCGCCGCCGACCTCTCCCGCCGACGCACTCTCGGCACAACTGGTGCTGTTGCACGAGGCGGTCGGCATCGTGACCTGGATCTGGGACGTCGACACGGACACCTCCCGCTGGTTCGGCGACCTTTCCCCGCTGCTTGGCATGCCGCCGCAGGGGTACGACGGGCGATTCCGCACCTTCCTGGTACGCCTCCACCCGGACGACGTCGAGCCCTCCCGGCAACGGATGATCGACTGCCTGAAACGCCGCATGCCCAGCTACGTTGCCGAGGAGCGCGTGCTCTGGCCCGACGGCTCGGTGCACTGGCTGGAAACCCACGGGCGGGGGGAATACGGCGCCGACGGCAACGCGGTGCGTGTCGTAGGTGTGGTCCTGGACATCACCGAACGCAAGTTGTCCGAGGAGGTGCGCATGCGGTCGTCCGCGCGATTCCGGCAGTTGATCGACGAAGCCCCGGTCGCCATCGGTGTGTCGCACGGTGACCAGGTGGTCTACGGCAACCCGGCGTTCCTGCGCATGTTCGCCATCCCGGACGGCAGGCCGCTGGGCAGCATGAAGGTCGAGGATCTCGTGGCGCCGCGCAGCCGCGACGCCCTGGCGCAGCGCTCCGTGCGCCGTGCGGCAGGCGAAGCCACCGAGGCCCGGTACGAGATGGTGGGGCTGCGCACGGACGGCAGCGAGTTCGATTGCCAGGTCTCGGTCACCGACTTTGGCATGCAGGACGAACGCGAGACCTTGGTCTTCGTCGAGGACATCACCGTGCGCCGCCAGGCCGAGCGGCAGCGGCTGGCACTGAACGCCCAGCTTGAGCAGCGTGTGGCGGAGCGCACCATCGAACTTCAGGCCAGCAACGCCTCGCTGGCGGAGGCGCGCGACGCCGCTGAAGCTGCCACACGCGCCAAGAGCCAGTTCCTGGCCAACATGAGCCACGAGATCCGTACGCCGATGAATGCCATCCTGGGCCTCACCGGGCTGGCGCTGCGCGAGGCCGGGTTGCCGACCAAGGTGCAGACCTACATGCGGCATGTGCAAGGTGCTGCCGACTCGTTGCTGGGCATCATCAACGATGTGCTCGATTTTTCGAAGATCGAATCCGGCAAGATGGAGATCGAGTCGAGCGAGTTCGACCTGCAGGAGGTGCTCGACCGGGTGACCCACCTGGTCGGGCCGTCGGCCAGCGCAAAGAGCCTGGATTTCCTGCTCAGCACCGAGCCCGATGTGCCCCGCCGCCTGATCGGCGACCCGCTGCGGCTCGGGCAGGTGCTGCTCAACCTGTGCAGCAATGCAGTCAAGTTCACAGACGCCGGCGAAATCGTCGTCGTCACCGTCAAGTCGGAGGTGACGCGGGCCAGCCAGGTCACGCTGCGCTTCTCCGTTCGCGATACCGGCATGGGCATGGACGCCCAGCAGCAGTCTCGCCTGTTCCAGCCCTTCAGCCAGCTCGACCCGTCCACCACTCGGCGTTTCGGCGGAACAGGCCTGGGCCTGGCCATCTGCCGGCAACTGGTGGATCAGATGGGCGGCAGCATTGGTGTGCGCAGCGAGCCCGGCCGGGGGAGCGACTTCCACTTCACGCTCAGCTTCGACGTGCCGGCGGGGGATTCGCAGCAGCAGGACGCCCTGGCCCGCCATCTGGCGGGCCAACGGGTGCTGGTGATCGATGACAGCGACCAGTCACGCGAGATCCTCGCCAGCCTGCTCCGGGAACTGGGCGCCGACGTCACCCTGGCCAACTCTTCCAGGGCAGGCCTGGCCGAACTGGAGCGGGCGCCGCCCCATGCCTTCTACGACGCGGTTCTGGTGGACTGGAAGATGCCGGGCGAGGACGGCTTCGCCACGATGCGGGGCATCCGGGCCCTGTCGGTGGGCCGATCAAGCCCTCGCGTGGCGCTGGTCACGGCCTATGGCGACGACGCACTGGCAAGCCGTGCGCAGAGGGCCGGATTCCACGCCTGCCTCTCCAAGCCGGTTGGGGCCCGCGATCTGTTGGACGCCCTGACCCCTGCCCATGTGCTTGTGCCGCAGGCGCCGCCGCCCGGTCGCCCGACAGCCGATCCCACGCTGCACCTGCGTGGGAAGCGTGTGCTGCTGGTGGAAGACAACGTGCTCAATCGCCTGGTGGCGGTGGACCTACTGACGGGTGCCGCGGGCGTCCGGGTCGACGTGGCCGAGGACGGTGCACAGGCCATCGAAAAGCTTCGCCTTGGCTCGTATGACCTGGTGCTGATGGATGTGCAGATGCCCGTGATGGACGGCTACGAGGCCACGGCGCAGTTGCGTCTTGACCCGCGCTTCGCGAGCTTGCCAGTGATCGCGATGACGGCCCATGCCATGGTCGGTGACCGGGAGCGCTGCCTGGCCGCCGGCATGAACGAAGTCATCGTCAAGCCCTTCGACCCTGGCGAACTTTTCACCGTGATGACCCGCAGCCTCGGCGCAATCACGATCCCGGAAAGTGCGGCCCGGGACGAGCTGTCGCTGGATCTGGCGCTGCATCGGTGCATGGGGCGCGAAGAGTTGCTTGACAGGTTGTTGCAGCAGTTCCAGGCCACGCACGCCGACGACGCCGCCCACCTGCACGCCCTGCTGGCGGAGGCAGATCTGCGCGCCCTGGCCCGGCGCGCCCACGATGTGGCCGCAAGCGCTGGCGCCATTGGCGCCGAGGCGCTGTGCGACGTCGCTCGGCGCCTGCAGCAGGCGGCAGATGCCAACGATGTGCTGGCCTGCGCCCCCCTGGTCGAGGAATTGGCGCAACGCCACGCGTCAGCGCTGCAACAGGTGGCGCGGCATCTGGCGCGCCCGGGCTGAGCGGATCACGCTGATTCGGGGACTTGACGCGGGTTCGCCGGGAAGGCCGCCGCTTTGTGGCCTAATCTCGCCTCCCGCATTTCTTCAAGTCACGGAGCCACCCGATGGGCAACAAGATCATCACCGAAGCCGACCGCAAAGCCACGCCGCGCCCGAAGGCCCCCGCCGGCCAGACCTTCACCGCTGGCAAGGGCCAGAAGATCAGCCTGGAACGCGGCTCGCACACCCGCAGCAAGAAGAACCCCGGCAAGCGCCCTCACAAAGGCGGCTGATTGGGGCACCCGGCGTCGGGGTACCGCCACCACCCGCCGGGCGGGTAGCGCGGCCGCTTGGGAGCGGCCCGGCGCTGGCCGCTCAGGGGGGCACCAAGCCTTCCGGCACGATGCTCAGAATCACCGAACTGCGCCTGCCACTGGACCACGCTGCCGAGGCGTTGAGACCGGCCATCCTGGCCAGGTTGGGGGTTCGCGACAGCGAACTCGTCGCATTCACTGTCTTCAGGCGCGCCTACGACGCGCGCAAGAAGACCGCAGTGGTCCTCATCTACACGGTCGACTGCGAACTGGCTGAAGGTGCCGACGAAGCCGTTGTGCTGGCACGCCATGTCGGTGACCACCACATACGGCCCAGCCCAGACACCCGCTACCGCCTGGTCGGCCAGGCTCCGGACAGCTTTTTTACCGCCGGACGCCCGCGCCCGGTGGTGATCGGCTTCGGCCCCTGCGGCATCTTCGCCGCGCTGGTGTTGGCCCAGATGGGGCTGCGGCCCATCGTGCTGGAGCGCGGCAAGGAGGTGCGCGAGCGCACTCAGGACACCTGGGGCCTGTGGCGGCGCGGCGTTCTGGACCCGGAGTCGAACGTGCAGTTCGGCGAGGGCGGCGCCGGCACCTTCTCGGACGGCAAACTGTGGAGCCAGATCAGCGACCCGCGCCACCTGACCCGAAAGGTCTTGACCGAGTTCGTCAAGGCTGGCGCGCCGGAAGAGATCCTTTTCGTCAGCAAGCCGCACATCGGCACCTTCCGCCTGGTCGGCATGGTCGAGAAGATGCGCGCCGACATCGAGGCGCTGGGCGGCGAGATCCGCTTCCAGCAACGCGTCACGGATCTGTTGGTGGAGGCCGGCCAGGTGCGCGGGATCACTCTCGCCTCTGGCGAGCAGATCCGCACCGACCACGTCGTGCTGGCCGTCGGGCACAGCGCGCGCGACACCTTCGCGATGCTGCATGAGCGCGGCGTGGAGATGCACGCCAAGCCCTTCTCGGTGGGTTTTCGGATCGAGCACCCGCAGAGCCTGATCGACAAGGCCCGTTTCGGCCCGAACGCGGGCAACCCGATCCTCGGCGCGGCCGACTACAAGTTGGTGCACCACGCGAGCAACGGCCGCTCGGTCTACAGCTTTTGCATGTGCCCGGGCGGCACGGTGGTGGCCGCCACCTCGGAGGCCGGCCGCGTGGTCACCAACGGCATGAGCCAGTACTCGCGCAACGAACGCAACGCGAACGCCGGCATCGTCGTCGGCATCGACCCGCAGGACTACCGTCAGGACGGCCTGACCGGCGGCACGGTCTCGCCGCTGGACGGCATCACGTTCCAGCGCTTCTGGGAGTCGCGCGCTTTCGAGTTGGGCGGCGGCGCCTACCAGGCTCCCGGCCAGTTGGTGGGTGATTTCGTCGCTGGCCGGCATGGCAGCACGGTGGCACGCGAGTTCGGCAGCGTGCTGCCCTCCTACAAGCCCGGCGTGCACCTGACCGACCTGGCCGAGCCCGGCCGTGGCAGCCTGCCCGATGCAGCGCTGGCGGCCATCCGCGAGGCCCTTCCCGCGTTCGAGCGGCAGATTCCCGGCTTTGCGATGGCCGACGCAGTGCTCACCGGCGTGGAGACGCGTACCTCGTCGCCGCTGCGCATACCGCGCGGCAAGGACTACCAGAGCCTGAACGTGTCCGGCCTGTACCCGGCGGGCGAAGGCGCGGGCTACGCCGGCGGGATCATGTCCGCCGGGGTGGACGGCATCGAGGTGGCCGAGGCCCTGGGCACGCACCTGTTGGCGCAAGCCGCCTGAAAATGCTCCCGTGAGCCCCGTCCACCCCTTCTTCCGCGAAGCCGGCAGCGGCCCCGGCGTGGTCTGCGTGCATGCCAATGCCAGCACCAGCGGGCAGTGGAAGGATCTGATGGCCCTGCTGGCGCCGCGCTTCCATGTGCTGGCGGCCGACTCCTATGGATCCGGCCAGAGCCCGGAGTGGCCGTCGGACAGCCGCATCGCGCTGCGCGACGAGGCCGCCTTGCTGGAGCCGGTGCTGGCGCGCGCGGGAACACCACTGGTGCTGGCGGGCCACTCGTACGGCGCGGCGGTGGCCCTGGTCGCAGCCTTGGCGAACCCCGGTCGGGTGCGGGCCCTGGTGCTCTACGAACCGACGCTGTTCGCGCTGATCGACGGCCACTCGACGCCACCGAATGCCGCCGACGGTGCCCGCGACACGGTGGCCCGGGCCACGCTGGCGCTCGACGATGGCAACTTGGATGAAGCCGCCCGGATCTTCATCGACTACTGGATGGGCCCTGGAGCCTGGGATGCCACCCCACCCAACCGGCAACCGGCCATCGCCGCGTCGGTGAAGAACCTGCGCCGCTGGGGCCATGCGCTGCTGACCGAGCCCACGCCGCTGCAGGCCTTTTCGGCCCTGGACATGCCCGTGCTGCTGACGAGCGGCGACCGCTCGACCCCAGCCGCCCACGCGGTGTCGGCACGCCTGGAGACCGTACTGCCCCGCCTCGAGCGCGTGAACTTCCCCGAACTGGGCCACATGGGCCCGGTGACCCACCCAGCGGTGGTCAACGCTGCGATCGCACGCTTCCTCCAGGCACTCTGAGCGATTTCAGTTGGAGGTGGCTCTGATTGACTGCAGACGGCCAGGAGCGGGTGCTCGTAAACGTCCGGTTCGGGCCTCTGTATCGACGTCAGCCAGGCGCCCGACAGACGGCTGTATGCGTAGGGGAGGAGCACCTCATGGTGAATTCAATCCATGCCACCCCTCGCAAAGCCGTCATCTGCATCCCACTGGGCACCTTCGGCCTGTAGCGCCGACATCGCTGCCTCAGGCAGGACATTCGACATTCCGCTGAGGACAGCGTCGCGCATACGGCGCTCGGGCGAGTGCAGGTCCAGTCCCTCGTCAGTCCTGGCGCGGTCGGCGCAGCCGACCAATTGCACGGCCAACCGCTCCTCTCCGCGCTTGAAGGCCAGCAAGGCCAATGGCATGAGCATGCCGCTGGCTGAGCCCAGGCTGCGCAGCAGTTGATCGCGCCCCTGGCGGATCGCGGCTTCAGCCTCTGCTATGCGCTCGCGCTCGAGCAAGGCCGGCACCATGTGTTGGAAGGCGTTAAACGCCTCCTCAGGACGCCCGAGCTGGGTTGCCACGGCGATGGCGCGCCGGCACGATGCAATGGCATCGTCCACCAGACCCAGCTCGAACTCGGTGTCGGCCAGATTCCCCAGCGCCGCGATTTCGCCCACTCCTCCGGCCTCGTGAGCCAAGGCGACGCTGCGCAGGCCGGCCTGACGGCAGGCCTCGATGCGCCCGCCTCTGTCGTGACACCACTCCAGCGCGGCCTGGCGGCGTCGGCGCAAGACAGGGGACCATTCCGGCAGTTCCAGCTGTTCAGCTTCGCGCAGCAGCGCGAGCGACTCGTCGTCGCTGACTACGCCGGGTGGCGTGCCGCCCAGCGCACACAACGCCCGGTACAGGCCCACCCGGTCGCTGCCCTGCCGGAACCCCTCCAGCGCCAAGGGCGCATCGACGGCCCACTCGGCGGCCGGCCGCAGGCGCGTGCGTGCCAGCATTTGATGGGCCAGGCGCAGTCGTGCAGCGAGCGCTACCGGCACGTCGTCGTCCAGGCATTCGCGCGCGCGTCGACAGAACCGCAGCCCCTCGCCGAACGAATCGACTTCGCTCCACAGCCAGTCCCCATGGGCCGCCAGCGTGATCGCCAGCTGCCGAACGGTGCACTGGTCGACCCATGCAGCATCGGGCCGACGGTCCATGCGCTCGGTCAGCCACTGCATGGCCGCACGCAGGTTGTCCAACTCGGCCGCGAGTCGGCCGATCTGGACGTCGAAACGCCGCTCGTGGGCCACACGATCGTCACTGGCCTTCAGCAAGTCGCCCAGGGCCCGAGCATGGCGAAGACGCATGGCATCGAGTTCATCGGCCTGCTCGAGTTGCGCCAGCGCAAACGCCCGTGCCGGCTCGAGGAGCCTGTAGCGCTGTGGGCGGCGGTCGTCGCCTGCGTCGGCGATCAGCAGCGATTTGTCGACCAGCGCGCCGAGTTGGTCGAGCACGGCCTCGGGCGCGAAGTCTGCGTCGACCAACAGCCGATGCGCCAGGTCCAGCGAGAAGCCACCTGAGAACACCGCGAGCCGGCGCCAGATGATCTGCTCCTGCTTGTTCAACAGCGCATGGCTCCATGAGAAGGCGGCGCGAATCGTCTGCTGGCGCAGCGGACCCCGACCGGGGCGCGCCCCCAGCACGCTCAAGCGCTCATCCAGGCGCTGCTGCAGCGCCCGCACACCCAGCAGTGGCAGCCGCGCCGCAGCCAGCTCGATGGCCAACGGCAGGCCATCGAGTCGTCGGCAGATGTCGGCGACGATCGGCAGCACGTCGGGCGTCGCAGCGAAGTGCCGATCAATCGCCTGGGCGCGTGCGATGAACAGTTGCACTGCCCCGCTGCCGCTGGCCAGCTGTCCTTCGGCAGTGGCGGCGGCAGGATCAGGTACCGCGAGCGGCGTCAGTCGAAACACCTGCTCGTCCACCACGTGCAGGGGTTCCTGCGACGTGGCCAAGACCCGCACCTGCGGTGCGCGTTCGCGCAGTGCATCGACCAGCGCAGCCACGGGGTCGAGCACATGTTCGCAGTTGTCCAGCACCAGCAGCAGCTCCTGCCCGCGCAACGCGGCTGCCATCGTCCCGGCATGGGCGCTCACTGCGGCGGGCTCTGAGGGTATTGCGATGCCCAGCGCGTGAGCCACGGTCGCCGCCACCTGCCCACCGTCGCTCAGCACGGACAAGTCGGTCAGCCAGACGCCGCCGGCGAAGTCGGCCTGGCACGCGTGTGCCACCGCCAGCGCCAGCCGGGTCTTGCCGATGCCACCCGTGCCGACGACCGTCACGACCGCATGCGCGCGCAAGCAGGCCAGCAACTCGCCGCGCTCGGTCTCGCGGCCGATCAGCGGTGCGTTCGCCAGCAGGAGCGGCAGGCGTATCGGGCGTACAGCGCCAGTGTCCGGTCCGGAACCGGGGCCGGGGTCAGGGGCCGTCAAGGGCTCGCCCTCGGGCGCGAGCGCGAACAGGTAGCCCCGCCCCGGCACCGTGACAATGGCCTGCGGACCGAACAGCTTGCGCAGCGCCGAGATGTGCTGCTGCAGGTTGTTCTCTTCGACGACTAGGCCTGGCCATACGAGGTCGAGCAGCTCGGCCTTGGACACCACCGAGCGGCGGCGCTCGACCAGCACCAACAGCAAGCTGGTTGCCCGGGGACCGATGCGGACGGGAACACCGTCGTTCAGCAGCACGCGGCGAACCGTATCGAGCCTGAAGCTGCCAAATCGAAGCGCGTAATCGTCCATGGCGGTGGGCAAGTGTCGCAGACCTCGGGCGAGGCCCCGCCCGCCGCACATCCCACATTTCATACGGATTCAGGACCAAGGCAAGGACCTGAAGAGGGGGCCAAGCCGATCATGTGTCCATCCAAACCGCGACCTCAGGACACGCTCATGAACCTCAAAGACTCCGCCGGCCACGTGGTC
>Ga0075163_10002261_pt1 | contig 25964 bp, 26 predicted proteins | sample JI1023141ADNA_FD_71478 | JGI IMG/M metagenome (GOLD analysis project Ga0075163, IMG submission 71478) | Wastewater effluent complex algal communities from Wisconsin, to seasonally profile nutrient transformation and Carbon sequestration -... | ecosystem: Engineered > WWTP > Effluent > Algae...
TTGCCGGCGTATTTCGCGCCGGGGTTTCCAAGACCTACGATGAGCAGCATGAGAGCCGTCCCGCCAGAGCAATCTCGGAGTAGGGAGGCGCCGGCGCATCGTTGGATGCGCCGGCTTTACATCCTTACTTCTTGGCAGCCGGCTTGGCGGCCGGGGCTTTCGCGCCAGCAGCGGGAGCTGCGGCAGCGCCCTTGGCGGGAGCAGCGGCGCCTTTGGCTGCAGCGGCGCCAGCGGCGGGAGCGGCTTCGGCGGCGGCAGTCGGTTTGTCTTCGGCCACATCGTCCTTGGCCTTGCGGCCGGCGATGGTGATGACGGTGAAGTCGCGATCAGCGATGGTCGGGCGGACGCCTTCCGGCAGCTTGATCGCCGAGATCTTCAGCGCGTCGCCGATTTCCATTTCCGAGACGTCGACTTCCAGATGTTCCGGGATCGCGTCGGCCGGGGCGTAGAGCCAGATTTCGTGACGCACGATGTTCATGGCGCCGCCGCGCTTGATGCCGGGGGACACGCCCTGGCCGGTCACGTGGACCGGAACGGCGACGCGGATGATCTGGCCTTTTTCGACGCGATAGAGGTCGAGGTGGGTCGGTTCATCGGAAACCGGGTGGAACTGGATGTCCTGGGCGAACACGAGCTGGCGCTCGCCTTTGTATTCCAGCGTCACCGTGTGCGAGATGAACTTGCCGGACTTGAGGGCCTGGACGATGGTTTTCTTGTCGATCGCGATGGCGACCGGGGCGATCTCGCCGCCGTACAGCACGGCGGGGACTTTGCCCTGACGACGGGTTTCGCGTGCGCCGCCGCGACCGGTGTTCTCGCGAACGTCGACATTGAGGACGATTTCAGGCTTGGCCATTTTGCTCTCCGTTTCGCCCTGATGTCGGCCGGTCCGGCCGCAGCACCCTGACTACACAGGCAGCGACAATCGCTGCCTTTCGGGAAGGCGGGCTTATACGGGAGGGGTGGGAGACAGGCAAGCCGCCGAAATAGCCCGTTTTGCTGGGCATATGGCAGGCCGGATTAACTCTTGGCAGGACTCGCCCGGGAAGGGACTGCCATCGGCGCGGCCATGCTATCCCGGTATGTAGAGTCTGTCTGGGCCAGATCGGCCCGATCAGGATGCGCATGACCGAGCCGGGCGCCACTACGAGCGTTATCAGGAGCCGCCTCACATGGGGGGCGTCCATCGGACGGCTGCCGTTCGTGCCGTATGGTCTGGTTCCGCTGGTTGGGCTGGTTCTGCTGCTGTTCGTGGCGCTGGCGCCGTTCGCGATTGGCGAGGTTCAGGCGCCAACGGAAGCGGCGACGCGCGAGGTCCTGAAGCAGCAGGGCGCGGATTGGGCGTCCTACAGCGTTTCTGGGCAATGGGTGGTGCTGGAGGGCAAGCCGCCTTCGCGGCAGGCCGCGGATCAGCTGCTGGAGGCTGTAAGGCAGGCGAAGGCGCCGACCCTGTTCGGGGAAGCCCAGCCGGCGACCTGGGTCTATGACAAGTTCACCTGGAGCGAAGACTCGTTGCTGCCGTCATCGGGCAACCGGCCGCGGATTGGTGAGGATGGCGCGCCGGAGGCGGCGCCTGCCGCGCCGCCGACCGATGCCGAGATGGCTTCGTGCAACGAGACGATGTCGCGGCTGCTGAACCAGGCGACGATCGAGTTCTCGACGGCGAGTGCGAGCGTGGGCGCTTCCAGCGACAATGCGCTGACGGCGATCGCGCGTGTGGCGACGCATTGCCAGGGCGTGCTGCAGATCGAGGGGTATACAGACAATATCGGACGGGCAGCGTCCAACGCCTCCTTGAGCCGCAAGCGGGCGGAAGCTGTGCGTGCCGCGCTGATCGCGCGTGGCGTGCCGGCGGACCGGCTGGTGGCGCAGGGTCTGGGGGCGGACAAGCCGATCGCGGACAATCGCACGGACGAGGGCCGCGCCCGCAATCGCCGCATAGAGATACGTTCCATTCGTTCTTCTTCCGCTCCATTGCCGCCGACCTAGTTTCAAGTGTGAGACGCTGACATGTGGTTTCTGCTGCTTCAGATATTCATCCTCATGCTGCTGGCGGCGGCATTTGGAGCGGCGCTGGCGTGGTGGTGGTTGAGCCGTCGTCACGAAGATCTGGCGGCGAGCCGCGAACGGCTGGTGATGCAGGCCGGCCGGATAGACGGGCTGGCGACGCGCGATGATCTGGAGAAGGAACTCGCGGGCGTTTCGAAGCTTCTCGCGGGGCAGAAGCCCGTGGACCTTCAGCCGGTGGAAGAGCGGTTGCTGCGGCTGCAGTCGGCGATCGCCGCCATTCGCGTGCCCGAGGTTGATCTTACGCCGGTGCAGGCGCGACTGGAACAGATGGAGCGGCGGCTGGCTGCTTTCACTCTGGACCCGGTGATGTCGCGCGTGTCGAGCGTGAGCGATGCGGTCGCGCGGATACAGCCGACAGATGTGCGGCCGCTGGACGAACGAATGTCGCGGCTGGAGGGCGCGCTGCGCGAGATAAAACTGCCGGAGCTGGACCTTGGTCCGGTGCATAGCGGCATTGCGTCCGTGGGGCTGGCGGTGAAGACGCTGGAGCCGGTGAACGCGCGGATCGCGGCGCTGGAGGCCAAGCTTGTCGAGGTCGGCGCGCGGCTAGAAGGCGCGCGGCGCAACGACATGGATGCGATTTCGGGACGGTTCGCCAACATCACATCCACGCTGAACAATATCCGCGTGCCGGACATGGCGCCGGTGCAGTCGCGGCTGGCGGAACTGCAGGCGGGGATCAAGAACATCCCGCAGCCGGATCTTGGATCGCTTCAAAAATCGCTGTCCGATCTCGAGACGTTCGTCATGGCGCTGGACAAGCCGCCGCTGGATTTCGGCCCGCTGCATAGCAGGTTCGCGGCGCTGGAGGCCGCACTGATGTCAGTGCAGACCGAAGTGCGCGAGGGCAAGGCGCTGCAGCCGATCGACATGCGGATTGCAGGGCTGGAAGAAGCGCTGGGCGGTATGCCGGGGCCGGATCTGGAGCCGGTGCTGGGCGCCGTGCGGGCGATCGACAGCCGGCATGATCTGGTCGCGGTCGAGAACCGGCTGACGGCCATCGAATACGGTCTGGCGGCGGTTCACCACATGCTGCGCTCGCGCGCGGATGGAGCAGATGTGCGGGTTGCGCCAAGCTTGCAGGTCGTGCGTGAGACGCCAACGCCGGTGGCCCCCATTCGGCCAACACGCGATAGCGACCCAATCAATGCCGCTCGCCGCACAGATGACCGGGCAAACCTGCTGACCACGCCAGCTTTTGGGACGTCGGACGATCTTGAGCTGATCGACGGCGTCGGGCCGATGCTGGCGTCGCTGCTGAACGAGATTGGTGTGTTCTATTTCTGGCAAGTCGCGGAATGGACGTCTGACGAGATCGATTGGGTCGAGAGCAAGCTGAAGCATTTCCGCGGGCGCATCCGTCGCGACGACTGGGTTGGCCATGCGCGGGCGCTTGCAGTTGCGCCGGCCGCAGCGAAGCGACCGGCGCAAGAGGGTATGCGTGGGACGTTCTGATCGAAGCGGTCATCCTCGGGCTTGACCCGAGGATCTTGCTTTCTGTCTGCCGTCCGCTGTTGAGGCGAAGGAAGATCCTCGGGTCAGGCCCGAGGATGACGACCTTGCGACTCGGCCGGACGTCTAGTTCATGCCGTGATAGCCGCGCTCGCCATGCACGTGCATGTCGAGGCCTTCGACTTCGGCTTCGTGCTTGACGCGCAGGCTTACGATCAAGCCGGCGACTTTCACGATGACAAACGTGACACCGACTGACCAGGCGATGACGGCGACGACGCCTTGCACCTGAACCCAGAACTGCTGGCCGATCGAGACGTCGCCGAGGCCGGGGGAGAGCGGCCCGGCGGCAGCGAGGAACGGCAGGATCAACGTGCCCAGTATCCCACCGACGCCGTGAACGGCGAACACGTCGAGGCTGTCGTCGATCTTCAGCATGTTGCGGATCAGGGTGACGGCATAGAAGCAGACCACCGATGCCGAAATGCCGATGACCAGTGCGCCGACCGGGCCAACCGAGCCGGCGGCAGGCGTGATCGTGGCGAGACCCGCGACAAGGCCTGTTACCGTACCGACAAGGCCGGGGCGGCCGAACTTGATCCATTCGATCGCCATCCATGTGAGGGCAGCGGCCGAGGCGGAGATGTGCGTGACCAGCATGGCGTTGCCCGCGCCATGACCAGCAGAGAGAGCCGAGCCTGCGTTGAAGCCATACCAGCCGACCCAGAGCAGGGCCGCGCCGATCATCACGAACACGGGGCTGTGCGGCGGGCGCATCTCGTGCGGGAAGTGCTTCCGCTTGCCGACCATCATCGCAACGACGATGGCTGACGACCCTGCCGTCGCATGCACGACAAGGCCGCCCGCGAAATCGCGCACGCCCTGTTCGAACAGCCAGCCGCCTGAGCCCCAGACCCAGTGAGCGACCGGCGCATAGACCAGCAGCATCCAGAGCGCGGAGAAGATCAGCACGAAGGCGAAGCCCGTGCGTTCGGGATAGGCGCCGACGATCAGCGCGGGCGTGATGATCGCGAACGTCATCTGGAACATGAAGAAGACGGACTCGGGGATCGTGCCGGTTTCGCTGGTCGCCTCCACGCCCGAGAGGAAGGCCTTGTCGAGACCGCCCCAGAATGCGTTTGCCGCGCCGCCATCGCCGAACGCAATGGAGTAGCCGACGGCGAGCCAGAGCACAGACATCAGGCAGGCGATGACGACGCACTGGCTGAGAACCGACAGCACGTTCTTCGACTGCACGAGGCCGCCGTAAAACAGGGCGAGGGCGGGCAGCGTCATCAGCAGGACAAGCGCGGTGGCGGTGAGCACCCAGGCGGTGTCGCCGGAGTTGGTTTCTGCGAAGGCCGCCGGTGCGGCGGCGAGCGCGCAAACGATCGCCACGGCCGCGCGGCGGCCGATATTCAGGATGGTCATGGGGTCCTCATAGGCTTCGCCGACTTGCGCGGCGTTGCCCGTTGATTAGGCGGGCGCGCGCGATTCCGCCCAGACAACGTGCGATCGGGTCGGAGTCCCCTGTGAGGCGCCGAATGATTGGGCGCAAAATCGGAGGTTTGCACAAAAACTCAGCGATATAAGCGCCCGCCGGAAGCGCGCAGCCAGACACGCGCTGAAATGGATGTTGACAGTCGTAGCTGGAACGCTACAAATGTAGCGTAACGTAGCTTTAGCGCGGGGCTTTCATGTCAGCGACAGCCAACAAGACCGAACTATCGGTTTTGAAACAGCTCTGGCCAGACGAACGCAAGAGCACTCGGGAAATCCACGATGGGCTGAGCGACGAGACCGGGTGGAGCTATTCCACCACGCGCACCGTCGTGACGCGCATGGAGGAGAAGGGGCTGCTGGTCCGGGCCGAAGTGCATGGCACGGCCGTGTATTCCCCGGCGCTTTCGCGTGTTCAGGTTCTCGGCGCCATGGCGCGGGAGCTGACGCGGCAGGTGTTCGACATCAAGGGCGCGCTGCCTGCCTCGATGTTTGCGGACAGCCCGCACATGACCAAGGCGGAGCTGGAAGAGCTCGACGCCATCCTGAATGCCGATGACACTCAGAACAACGCAAAGGACGGACAATGACGATCCTGGCCTGGCTTGCTGTTTCTTCTCTGGTCTGGGGCGCGCTGATCTGGGGCGTGGCGCGCGTGCTTCAGCGTTCCAGCGACGTTTCGGGACGCGCGCGTCAGTGGATCTGGCGCGGGGCGACGGTGTTGCTGGTTGCGCCATGGATCGCTGCGCCGCTGGTGGCGGCGTTCGGGTGGGGGCTGGCGCCGAGTGATGCGGTGACGGCGAGCGCGGCGACAACGACGCTGGCGACCTTGCCGGTGGATGAGTTCACCGGAGAGATGCTGCTCGATTTCACGGGCGCGCCTGCGCCTGCGGCGATCGCGCTCGACCTGACGCAGATGTTGCTGCTTGTGCTCGCGGGCGGATGGATCGTGCGGTTTGTTCTGGCGCAGTACGCGGCGAAATCGCTGCTCGGCATCGTTGCGGTGTCACGCCCGGCAGAGAAAGGCGCGGCGACGGTTGCACTGGATGGGTGGGCGAAGCGGCTGGGTCTGCGCCGCGCGCCGCGGCTGCGTATCGTGAGTGAAGCCGTGTCGCCGTTCTCGTTTGGCGTGTTCAGGCCGGTTATCTGTCTGCCGGAAGGGCTTGCGGACAAGCTGAGCCGAGAAGCGCTGAACCTTGTGATCGGACATGAATGCCTGCACGTCGCGCGTGGCGATGGTTGGCGTCGTCCGCTGGAACGTATTGCCGCGGATATCATGTGGTTCAATCCCGCAGCCTGGATGATCCGGCGCGAGCTTGATGTGGCGCGCGAACTGGCGTGCGACGAGGGCATGGTCGAGCTGTCTTCGGCGCGGCAGGCTTATGCAAGAACGCTGCGCGATGTGGCTGGGTTCTCGGCGGGCTTGTCCCATGCGGCGCCGGCAGCTTCGATGTCTCTCGCTGGCGGACGCAGCTTGATGCTGCGCGTGAAACGCACGCTTGGGTCTGCGAAGCGCAAGCCGGCGCGGGCCGCCGTGGTCGCTGCAGTGCTGATGGGACTGGTGGGCGCGCCGATGGCTGTGGCCCAGGTGATTATGGTGATACCGGCGCCTCCGGCTCCGCCCGCACCCCCGGCGGCGCCTGCTCCGCCGGAAGCGCCTGCTGCGGCTGCGATTGAGGAAGATGGTTCAGTGCGCTCGACGTTCGCGGGCAAGGTCACGGTCGTGAGTGGCGGCAAGCAGAACGGTTACAATGTGCGGCTGGAAGGCGAGAGTGAGGGATCGCCTTGTGTCACCGACATGAATGGTCTGGTCAGTGTCGACGTCGCGAAGGGCGATGCAGTGCCCGAGGGCGGATTGATCGGTAAACGTCAGGCGGGTCGCAACCTGCGTGTCTCCGTTACATGCACGAATGGGCTGGAGGGCAGGGAGCATTCTTCGCTGGCGATCCCGCCCGCGCCGGCGGCTCCGGCCGCTGCGCCCGCTCCTGTCGAGATGGCGCAACTGGCTGTGCCGGTGGTGGCCCCCAGACCTCTCGCAGTTCCGAAGCCCGCGTTGACGCCAGCTCCTGCGCCTGCCCCGTTGGCGTTGCCGGCGCCCCCGGCTCCCATGGCCCCGCTTGCGACGCCGTTGAGCCCCGCGCCGCCTGTGCCGATGGCGCCGCAAGCGACGCCGCTTAGCCCGGCTCCGCCTGCACCCGTTGCGCCACCTGCGCTCGTGTCGCCGGTTTCACCGGTCGCGCCTGTTGCGCCGGTATCTCCGGTTTAGTCTGCGGCGACGATGCTGGTGGTGACGGAGGGCTAAGGGCCCTGACTGACGCTACTTGCTCAGTCGAACATCTTCGAGATCGACTCGTCGTTGGCGATGCGGCGGATGGCTTCGCCGATCAGCGGGGCGAGGGTGAGGGTGCGGATCTTCTTCGCTTTCGTCACATTTTCCGACGCCTGGATGGTGTCGGTGATCACCAGCTCTTTCAGCTGCGACTTGTCGATGTTGGCGGCGGCGCCGTTCGAAAGAACGCCGTGGGTGACATAGGCGGCGACTTCGGTGGCGCCCTTCTTAAGCAGCGCATCAGCCGCGTTGATCAGCGTACCACCCGAGTCCGTCATGTCGTCGACGAGGATGCATTTGCGGCCTTCGACGTCACCAATGATGTTCATCACTTCGGACTCGCCGGCTTTCTCGCGGCGCTTGTCGACGATGGCGAGATCGACTTCGAGACGTTTGGCCAGCGCACGGGCGCGAACGACGCCGCCGACATCCGGCGAGATGACGATCAGGTCTTTCTTGCCGTACTTCTTGAGAATGTCGTCGGCCATTTCCGGCTGGGCGAACAGGTTGTCGGTCGGCTTGTCGAAGAAGCCCTGGATCTGGGCGGCGTGCAGGTCGACCGTGACGACGCGGTCGGCCCCGGCGGTGGAGATCAGGTTGGCCACAAGCTTGGCGGAGATCGGCGTGCGACCGTCGGTTTTGCGGTCCTGACGCGAATAGCCGAAATAGGGGATGACAGCGGTGATGCGGCGCGCGCTGGCGCGGACAAGTGCATCGACCGTGATGAGCAGTTCCATCAGGTGGTCGTTGGCCGGGGCGGAGGTGGACTGGATCACATAGACGTCCTGGCCGCGGACGTTCTCGTTTACCTTCACGAAGACTTCGCGATCCTTGAAGGTCTTCACCTCGGCGTTGGTAAGGCGGATGTCGAGATAGGCCGCGATGTCATCGGCAAGCGGCCGGTTGGAATTGCACGAGATGAGTTTCATCTGCCCGCTCTCCCGTTACGCCGCCCCTGAACCGTTCTGGTTGCAGGGGGCTCCCTCGGCGTCACGCTTCTGTCGCAGAATCGAAGCGCGGGCAATCGCGAGACATGCTGATTTTCATGGATGAATTGCGCCGCGATGAGACGTTGCGCAAATGCCGCAGGTCCTGTGACGCCAATCCGCCCGCGTGGCTCACGCTATGAGCATGATTCCGGTCATGTTTCGCCCGCAGTCGCGATCGCCGGCCTTAACCGAAGCACGGTGTGAAAAATAAAGATCGGGCTGTGTGAGCGTGTCATCGGTGAGCGCGTCCATGTGCGCGACGCCCATGCGCCCAAGCCGGCCGAGGCAGTAGCGCTTCAGATCGAAGAACTGCCGGTCGCCTTCACCCGCCTCAAACAGTGTTTCCGCCCACGGGGTGGCGTCGAGAACAGCGTCGGCGAGATCGGGGCCGACCTCGAACGAGGATTGTGACAGACAGGGACCAACGCCTGCAGCGGTTTTCCCGGGATCCGCGCCGAGCTGGATCATCGCCTCGACCGCGCTTTCGATCACGCCGCCCACGGCGCCGCGCCAACCAGCGTGGATCGCGGCAATGACGCCGTTGTGAGGATCGCACAGAACGATGGGCGCGCAGTCGGCCGCGAGAACACCCAGCAGCAGGCCGGGGCGTTTCGTGACGAGCGCATCGCATTCCGGGCGTTCGTTCGGTGGGAAAGCCCTGTCCGTGATCACGGCCTTCGCCGAATGGATCTGGCGAGGCGCGGCAAGATTGTCGGGCGAGGCGCCGAGCGCAAGGCAAACGCGGCGGCGGTTCTCGAGAACCTTTTCGGGCTCATCACCTGAGCCGGGTCCGCAATTAAGAGATTTGTACACGCCGTGCGAGACGCCGCCACGACGGCCGAAAAAGCCATGGCGCACATGCATCGAGAAGCGCTTGATCGCGGGAGCTTCCTCGTAGGGCGGGCGAGTGTCTGTCATTCAGAATCCGGGCGGCGGTTCGACGCCATGCGGCGTCATCGCTATGCACTTGAACCTTGTGCCCATCTGGTCAGGCGACACAAGTTTTTCGACAGCCCGGCGAATTTCGTCGGCGCGCTGCGGGTTGGCGCGGATCAGGGCCTCCGTGCGTTGCTTCGCGCCCAGATGGGTGAGGAAGTAGCGCTGCTGGGTCGGTCCATGTACGGCAAGGCCTTCGCTCTCGCAGATGCGCCGCAGGCGAGGGAAGTCGACATCGGCGGTGAGATCGGCGAGTCCCGGCTCGCCCAGCGGATGCACCTGCTCCCCGGCTTTGTAGGAGCGGAGCGTTTCATCCGGCGAACGATCGTCGGGGCCATAGTCGATGAACAAGGCGCGGCCGGGATGCTGTCGGAAGCGGCTGGCCAGGCTGGTGATCAGCGTTTCCAGCGCGGGCGCGACCTCAATATGGTTGCCCACGGGAATTACGTCAGCGGGCAGGTCAGCCGGAGGGCCCACGCCGAAGGCCAGATCGCCCGCGGCGTCGAGGCCCACCTGTCGTTCGCGCCAGCCATTGCCGTCGCGCACGAACTGGCGGATCGCAAAGCAATCGAGGAACTCGTTGGCGATGATGATGGCGGGGCCGGGCGGCACGCTGGCGAGTTCGTCAAAGTGCCGGATCTGGTGGCGGGAGAGGGCGTCAGCCTGCTGCAGGCGGAGGGCGGGGCTAGCCTCCACCAACGCGATTTGAGCTGCGGCGGTGAACCCCTTCACGCTGTCAGCGGCGCGGAGAAGATCCGCCATCATCACGCCGCGCCCTGGGCCGAGTTCAACGAGCCAGAATTTTTCGGGTGAGCCGAGGCGCATCCATTCGTGCGCAGCCCAGAGACCGAGCAGCTCGCCGAAGACCTGGCTGGTTTCAGGCGCGGTGGTGAAGTCGTGGTTGAAGCCGGGCCGCGTGGCGTAATAGCCGTCACGCGGATCGTGCAGGCACATGAGCATGTAGAGCGAGACCGGCATGGGTCCGTTTATGCGGATGGCCTCGATGATGCGTTGCGCGAGCGCGCTCACGCAGCCTTCGCTTCGCCGCCCGGACCGCGGTTGGCGCGCCAGATGAGGTAAGCGCCGCCGAGGATCATGGGGATCGAGAGCAGCATGCCCATCGTGAACCACTCCGGCATGATGCCTTGCGTGAAGTTATCGGGCTCGCGGAAGTTTTCCACGATGGTGCGGCTGATGGCGTAGCCGATCAGGAATATGCCCGCGACCATGCCGGGCTTGCGCAGCAGGCGGAGTTTCCAGATCGCGAACCAGCAGATCGCAAACAGCAGGGCTCCTTCGAGCGCGGCTTCGTAGAGCTGGCTGGGATGGACGAGAGGCTTGCCGTCGACAGAGCCCCATTCACGCGTCGCCCAGCTGTAGTCGGGGAAGCGCATCGCCCATGGCGCGTCGGTTGGGCGGCCGAAGAGTTCGCCGTTGATGAAGTTTGCGATGCGAACAAGAAAGATGCCGATCGGCGCTGCCGCACACGCAACGTCGCCCAGGCTGATGAACGGAATCTTGCGCAGCCAGGATGTTGCGATGACGGCGATGATCGCGCCGATCAGGCCGCCGTGGAACGACATGCCGCCCTCCCACATGCGCAGGATGAACATCGGGTCGCCGGTCAGTTTGTGGGGCTCGTAGGGGATCGTGTAAAAAAGAATGTAGCCGATACGGCCGCCCAGCAGGATGCCGATCATCGCGTAGAAAGCGAAGTCGTCGATATCCTGCTTCTTCAGGGGGCCTGCCGGCGCCTCACCCCAGAGACGAGCTGTGGAGACGATGCGGACCGCATACCACCAGCCGGCGAGCAGCCCGAAAATGTAGCCCAGGGCATACCAGCGCACCGGAAACGGCCCGAGATGGATCGGGCCGAGCTGCATATCTGGCAGCGGAATCGTGAAAGCCGCCGGATCTATGCGCGGGAAGGGGATTTCCAGGGGGATGTACATGAGGCGACGCTGTATCCCATTCCGGGGGTACTTTGAAATCCCCGGCTTGCTGGGCCATATAGATACCGGCTCCGGCGACGGGGTCTACCGCTTGGAGGCGTCATATGCAGACCCGCAACCCGATCATGGATGATATCTCGCGCATGATGCAGGGCGCCGCCGGGATGGCTCAGGCGGCCAATGATGAGGCAAAGGCGCTTTTTCGTTCGGGCTTCGAGCGGGTGGTCGCGGATATGGACCTGGTAAAGCGCGAGGAGTTCGAGGCGATGAAGACCCTCGCTCGCTCAGCGCTTGAAAAGGCAGAAGCTTTGGAGCGCCGCATTGCTGAACTGGAGGCCAAGCTCGGCGGTGGTGATGCGTCGGATAAGCGCCCCTAGAGTCGATTCTTGTCTCCAAACCCTTAACCACGTCGCCATTGTTAGACGCCCAAACGCTCTATAGCGTTTCAATCGAAGCGGGCTTTGCCCGTGATTCTGGGAGGACCAGATGTCGCAACTGAACAGCATCTCCGCCGAGTTCACCGATCGCGCCATGGATGTCGTCGAGCAGACCCTGCTTGCGGCGGACTGGGCGTGCGAACGTTCGGAAGAAGGCATGATCCACTGTGCGTCGATGACGAAGTGGGGCGAGTTCGGCGGCATGTTCGCCTGGCGCGACGAGCCTGCGTCTCTCAACTTCTCGCTGACGCTCGATCTGCGTGCGCCGAACGCGAAGCAGTCTGCGATCTCCGATCTGCTGCGCCGGATCAACGAGCGTCTGTGGCTCGGTCACTTCGATTACTGGAACGATGAGGGCGTGGCCGTGTTCCGTCACACCATTCCGATGTTCGATCGCATCGCGCCGGATCCGGGCGAGATCGCTGCCGTGCTGACGGCTGCGCTGGAAGCCGCTGACCAGTTCCTGCCCGCGTTCAACTTCGTGGTCTGGGCTGGCAAGTCCGCCGAAGAAGCTGTCGCTGCGGTCGTGTTTGAAACGCACGGCGAGGCGTGAGCTCATGACCTCGGGCCTATCCACCTCCGTGGAGGGCGCGCCTCTGAAGCATGCCGTTCTCATCGGCGCCGGGCGCATGGGCTCGGCAATGGCTCGCGGCTGGGTTCAGGATCTGGGTGCGGCTGGCGTGGGGCGGCTTTCAGTCGTTGAGCGCGCGCCGACCGAAGATGTTGTCGAGGCCGCCGAAGACAAGCTGATCGTCCTCAATCCTTCGCCCGAGCCGGCGGACATTCTCGTGCTTGCGGTCAAGCCGCAAGGCTTCGCCGGCGTCGCTGATGCGTTGAAGGCGTGGGTGTCGCCTCAGACGCTGGTCGTGTCGATCATGGCCGGCGTGACAATCGCGCGAATTTCGTCAGCGCTCGGATGCGAGAAGGTCGCGCGTGCGATGCCGAATACGCCGGGCGCCATCGGCATGGGGGTGACCGCGTTCGCTCTGTCATCTGCTTGCGGTGATGCGGAGAGTGTTGCGACGGGCAAATTGCTTGAGCCGCTCGGCCTCGTGATTGGGCCGTTGAACGAAGAGCAGATGGATGCGGTGACAGCCGTATCGGGATCGGGTCCGGCCTACGTGTTCCTGCTGGTCGAGGCGCTGGCTGCTGCGGGGCGTTCGGCTGGTCTGGGCGAGGCGACTGCGAATGCGCTGGCGCGTGAGACAATCGTGGGCGCCGGCGCGTTGCTGGGCAACTCGGCAGAGTCGCCGGCCGACTTGCGCAAGGCGGTCACATCGCCCGGCGGCACGACGGCGGCGGCGCTCGATGTGCTGATGTCTGCTGGCGGCATGCCGGACCTGATGCGCAAGGCGGTCGACGCAGCGGCGCGGCGCGGGGCTGAGCTTTCGCGCGAGGCGGAGAAGAAGGGTTAGCCCCTGCCGCTACTTGAGCTTCAATCGTCTTCGTCCTTGAGGCCCTTTGGGCGCTCAGCGTCCAGTGGCAGGCGCATCACGGCGCGCAAGCCGCCCAATTCCGACTTGCCCAGCGTGACATCGCCGCCATGGGCTCTTGCCGTATCGCGCGCAATCGTCAGGCCAAGGCCGACGCCGGAGATGTTCTGGTTGCGCGCGGGATCGAGGCGGCTGAAGGGGCGGAAGGCGTCCTCGTAATTCTCGGCGGGAATGCCGGGGCCATCGTCTTCTACCGTGATCACGGCTTCGCCGGGCGCAGTCGTGACCGTGATGCGGACCTGACTGCCGTGGTCGGCGGCGTTGTTGGCAAGGTTGGAAATGGCGCGCTTCAGGGCGAGGGAGCGCACGCGCATCGAGACTGGCGCGGGAGCAATCAGGTCCAGCTTGGTGCGAGCAGACGCGGCGGCGGTTGCTTCACGCGCGATCGCTGTGATGTCGGCTTGCTGCGACTGTTCGCCTTCTTCGCCGCGCGCGAAGGCGAGATAGCCGTCAAGCATCTGCTCCATTTCTTCGATGTCTGCCTTGGCGGCCTTGGTGTCGTGATCCTTGGGAAGCAGGGCAAGCTCCAGCTTCAGGCGTGTCAGCGGGGTACGCAGGTCGTGGCTTACGCCAGCAAGCATGGCGGTGCGCTGGTCAGCATAGCGGCGGATACGGTTGCGCATGCGGAGCAACGAGCGCGCAGCCCGGCGCACCTCGATCGCGCCAGACGGCTTGAAGCTTGGCACATCCTCGCCCCGGCCGAACGCATCGGCGGCCCAGGAAAGTTGTACGATCGAACGCACCTGATTGCGGAGAAACAGATAAGACGTGAGCAGCAACAGCAGGCTGAACGACACCGTCCACACGATGAAGATGTGAGCGTTGATGATAATCACGCGCTTCCGGTCCATCTTCGCTTCGAGCAGCCCGTCTTCGGAGAGCAGGCGAATGGTCAGCAGATCGTTCGGAAGATAGCGATATGACCAGGAAAGGTCCGGAAAACGGATCTTCAGCTCTTCGCCCAGTTCATCGCAGCAATCGCTGCCTTGCGGCCTGACCAGCGATTTGACGTCGGGCGTAAAGCTCACCTCCATCAGGCCCGCCCTGCGGAAACCCTCGGAAATCTTCGGCCAGTCCTGCGGGTTCTCGTGCCGCTCGCTGATGACGTAAGCCAGTTCCTCAGCAACCGCGCGGGATAGCCTGCTGTTTACCTGCTGAACGTGGGTGTAGAAAAAGTACAACGTCATCGACACGACGAAGATGATCATCGGAACGATGAGGATCAGGATGTGCCGGGCGTTGTAGCCTCTCGGCGTATAGTCGCGGAGACGCATGTCAGTCCCCGGTCAGCCGGTAGCCGACGCCGCGAACGGTCTGCAAGTGGACCGGTTCGCGCGGGTCGCGCTCGATCTTGCGGCGAAGGCGTGTAACCTGCACATCGACGGAGCGTTCCACCCCGGCTGCGGTCAGCATGGCCAGTTCATGCCGCGATATGGCCGCTCCCGCGCGCCCCGCGAGAATGGAAAGCAGCTGCGTCTCGCTTTCCGTCAGGCGGACGAGGCGTCCATCCTTGCGCAGCTCGCCCTTGTTCACATGGAACACCATGCCGGAAAGCTTCAACTCTTCGACAGGCGCTTCCGGCGTCGCGCGCTTGAGGATCGAGCTGATGCGAAGCGCAAGTTCTTCCGGCTCGAATGGCTTCGACAGATAGTCGTCGGCGCCGGTCTTCAGCCCCTCAATGCGTTCCGCCGGCAGGCTGCGGGCAGTGAGCAGGATAACCGGCGTGTCTGATTTTTTCTCGCGCACGCTCTTCAGCAGGGAAAGGCCATCTTCTCCGGGCATCATCACGTCGAGAATGACGAGGTCGAACGACATGGTGGACATCAGCTTGCGCGCCGAAGCCGCGTCCTTGGCCGTGGTTACGTCATGGCCTTCGCGCGTGAGATAGCGCTTCAGCAGATCGCGCAGACGGTCGTCATCGTCGACCGCCAGAATATGGCCTTTGATGTTCACGTCTCGCCCCGGGCGCGGAGAAGTTCGGAGAGGACGCGCCGCGCGCCGCTGACGGCGTCAGGGCCAGCTGTGAGAAAGGCCTGGCGCAGGGCAGTGCGGCGGCGTTCGGTCGCCTCGCGTGTGAAGGTCGCGCCTTCCTGTGTCAGCGTCACCAGACGGCGGCGGCGGTCGCGCGGATCTGTTTCGCGCTTCACGAAGGTGCGCGCCTCAAGCTGGTTGAGGTTGCGGGCAAGCGATTGCTTGGGGGCGCCCAGACGCGCCCGCAGGTCGCCCACATCCATCGGGCCGAGGTCATGAATCTCCTGAAGGATATCCATCTCCGGGGCAGAGATGTTTGCGGCAGCTCCGGCTGTTTCGGCCAGTTGCGCGATTTTTCGCGAAGCAGCACGGATAAGGGCCGCGCCCTCGTTCAGGTCCTGATCGCGCAGGTATAGCCGTCCATCGCCTGCGGAAGAGGCGCTGGCCGCCGGAGCGGGAGTAGGCTGGGGTCGGTTGACAGGTATGGCCACGACCGGACAATGGGAGAGCAGGACGCGAAACTCAAGACAGAACCCCGTACCTGCGTCTTCCAAGGACCTTATTATGGCTGCCCCTACTCCTGGTTTCGTCCCGTACGACGATCGTGATGGCTGGATCTGGCTGGATGGTAAAATCGTGCCGTGGCGCGACGCCAAGATCCACGTATTGACGCACAGCCTGCATTACGGCGCATGCGTATTTGAGGGCGAGCGGGCCTATGAGGGCAAGGTGTTCCGGTCGACGGACCATTCCAAGCGCCTGCACAAGTCGGCCGAGCTGGTCGGCTACAAAATTCCCGTGCCGGTGGCCGAGCTGGATGCGGTCAAGCTGGAGCTGATGCAGAAGAACGGGCTGGAGGATTGCTATATCCGCGCGTTCTCGTGGCGGGGTTCGGAGATGATGGGCGTTTCGGCCCAGCAGGCTTCGATCCGCACCTGCGTGGCGGTCTGGTATTGGGGCAACTATTTTGCCGACAAGACCAAAGGCATCCGCGTGACGATGTCTGACTGGCGCCGCCCGGCGCCGGACACGATCCCGTCGGCGGCGAAGGCTTCGGGCCTGTACATGATCTGCACGATGTCGAAGCACAAGGCCGAAGCCGAGGGCTTCTCGGACGCGCTGATGCTCGACTATCGCGGCTATGTGGCCGAGTTGACGGGCGCGAACGTGTTCCTGATCCGCGATGGCGCAATCCATACGCCGACCCCGGATTGTTTCCTCAACGGCCTGACGCGTCAGACCGTGATCGAGCTGGCGCGTGCCCGTGGCTTCGAGGTGATCGAGCGTCACATCACGCCGGATGAGCTTTCGACGTTCTCCGAGTGCTTCATCACGGGGTCGGCTGCGGAAGTGACGCCGGTGGCGGAGATGGCGGGCCATCACTACAAGCCCGGCAACATCACCGGAACGTTGGCCGACGATTACAGCCTGCTCGTGCGCAACAAGATCACGCTTGAGCAGGTTCGCGCGGGATCGAAAGTATCCTGAGCGCATTGCTATCTGCGAGTTGAACGATCGGCGCGAAATCCCCGGATTTCGCGCCGCTCTATTTCAGCGTCGCGAGCATGTCCTGGATTCTCACAGAGACGAACCTCACGGCTGAATCCGCCACGCCGTAAGGGATCAGCAGACGCTCGCCCACGCGGAGCATGCCGCACGTGTACACGACATTCGGCACATAGCCTTCGCGGGTTTCATCCACGGGGGCCAGGAATGGCTCAACCGAGCGGCCAATCACCTTCGATGGGTCTTTCTTGTCGAGCAGGACGGCGCCCATCGAATACTGACGCATGGCGCCGACGCCATGGGTCAGCAGCAGCCAGCCCTCGTCGATCTCGACGGGCGAGCCGCAATTACCCATCTGCACAAGCTCCCAGAGGTATTTCGGTCCCATGATGCGCTTGCCGTAGTTCCAGACAAAGCGGTCGTCGCTTTGCAGGAAGTGCAGCGACTCGTGATCGAGGCGGCCAATCGCGCAATAACGCCCGTCGATCTTTCGCGGGAAGAGGGCGAGGCCCTTGTGGCCGGACGCTGCGCCGCGCAACGGGGTCAGATTGAATTCGGAGAACCTCTCCGTCGTCAGCATTTCGCAACCGACATCCCGGCCGGAGAAAGCGGTGTAGGTGCCGTAGTAGTGCTGCATTCCGTCGTCTTCGGTGAATTGCACCAGACGAAGATCTTCCAGGCCGTTCTTCTGCGCCCGCGTGATCGGGAAGATGACGACGCCGGACAGTGGAGAGGACTCGTGCCGGCGCACCGTCACGGGCCCGCCTTCGCCCTCGTGCGCGCCGGACTCGGCCGCAATGGCGAACGGTGTTTCAGGCCACAGTGTGAAGTCGCCTGACGGGGTCGCGACACCCTCGCGAAATGCTATGGACGAAATATGTCCTTCGCCCACGGTGCGCATAGACATCACGAACTTCACCGCGCCATCGCGTACGCCGGACTGGTCTGGATGTGGCACGATCGAGGGGTTCATGATCGCGGCGGCGGCGTAGGAGTATTCGTGGCTGAAATAGGCGCCGATCAGCTTCGCGTGATCCTCGCTGATATCAGCCATGATGCCCGTCATTTCCCGTACCTGGTTGAAGCGGTCGAGGAAGATGCCGTGCGTCTGCCAATGGCGGCCGAAGAAGTCGCCGTCGACCGCATCCAGGTACTGGCGGCATTCCTCGTCAGTCAGCAGCATCACGGCTTTGGCGATGCGCTCTGCACGCGTCATCACGCCATAAGCCGTGCCGCGAGGCTCCGAGGAGATACTGAATGGGCGAAGCACCACGCGCGAAGGGTCGGCGCGTAGTTGCGTATCGAAGTGCCGCATATCCATCAGCGTCCCGCCGTAAGCCATGATGGTAACTTGAGTTAGGTCGCGCCGGCGGGCTGACGAATAAGAAACTCACGTATTGATGCGGCGGCGAGATGATAGCTGAGGATGGATTCTGCGCCGTGATTGCCGTTGACGCCCGCAACCGTCAGAGCGTCATGACAGATGCCGTCCTCGGGCCGCGCCAGCGCCAGGCCATGTACGTTGTAACCGCCGAACCATTCAAAGGCGAGGCGAGCTTTGTGGCAGTGATGCGTATCGCCCGTGGCGCGCCACGCTGCGAAGCAGGCATCCACAGTGGCCAGCGCTTCAATCGGCTGCTGGTCGAAATGGGCGTGATCAGCGCCGTTCGTGTCGAAGCAACTTGTTGCGACGGGTGCGAACCAGCCTTGCTTGGTTGTCTGGAGCTTCATGACAAGTTCCAGCGTCTCAAGGCCCATCGACAGCATATCGGGATCCTGCAGCCGCTCACCAGCAAGGATCAGGGCTTCCGGCAGTCGCGCATTGTCATAGGCAAAGCACGATTCGAACCAGCTATGACCGTCCGCGCGCCCCCTGCGCAGCGCTTCCATCAGAAGCAGGGCAGAGTCGTAGACGTGGCGGCGCACCTCGTCTTCAGCGATGACCGTGCCTTCGCCGGCGATGCACGCCTTGATGATGAGGGCTTGCGAACGTAGCGACGACCATTCGCTGACATGCTGCATGGCTTCGCGCGCAAGATGCGTGGCCCAATCGCGCAGGTCGCCTTGCGGCCAATCCTTCGCGACCAGACAAAGCGATTCCAGCGCGCGTGCGCAGCAATCATCCGATCCGCCTTCGTCGAGCCAGCGGCGGTCAAAGCTCATGAAGTTGCGGAAACGGCCCGTCTCCGGGCTCCACGCGTGATTGAGGAAAGCTGCATAGGAGTTTGCGAGCTTCAGGGCAGGCGCTTCCATGACGCCCTCTGACGCCAGCCGCGCCATCAGGCTAAGCGCCCGCGCCGTGTCATCCGTGCAATAGCCATGACGCCGATCAGGCGCGCCGAAACGCGAATGTTGATAGATGCCGCAATCGTCGGACATCCGCATCACGCCGTCGAGTTTCGGGCGCGCCAGATTGCGGAAGGCTTCTTCCTTGCGAATCTCATGCGTGCTGCGGCAGGCAAGAGCGAGATCCACAGTCGAATCCGCCACCTTGCGCCAACGCGAGGGCTCGCCGGCCTTGTAAGCGCGGCGCGCCATCGCTTCACGCTTGGCGGGGTCGGACAACAAGCTAGTGATTTCGCGCGCAAAGGCGCGAGTGTCATTGAATGCGCAGAGAACACCAACCCCATCCGCCAGCGCTTCCTTCGCATGCCAGTACGGCGTCGAGACAACCGGCTTGCCCAGTGCAATGGCGTAGGCGAGCGTGCCCGAGGTGATCTGCGCTTCGGTGAGATAGGGCGTCACATAAAGATCGGCTGCCTGCAGCAGGTCGACCAGCTCTTCGTCGCCCAAGAAGCGGTTCACGAACCGCAGATGCTCAACCACGCCAAGCGACCGTGCAAGCTCAATCAGGCTTTCGCGATAGGCTTCGCCTTGGTTTGCCACAAGGTGCGGGTGCGTTGCGCCGGCAATCAGATAGACGGCATCAGGATGGCGAGCCAGAACCGACGGCAACCCCCTGATGATTGTCTCGATCCCCTTGTTGGGTGAGAGCAGGCCAAACGTCATGATCACCTTGTGACCTGCAAGGCCAAGCGGCGCCTTGAATAGCTCGGTCGATGCAAAAGGGCGTTCCGGCGCGCCGTGCGGAATGACGTGAACTTTTTTTGGACCCGCGCCATGAACGCGGTCAAGGATATCTGCGCCCATCTCGCTCATCACGATCACGGCGGATGCGATGCTGATAATTTCGTCGAGCACTTTTTTCTGGATGGCGTTCGGCTTTTCCAGAACCGTATGCAGCGTCACGATCACAGGCATGCGCAGGCGGCGCAGCAGCACCAGCAGATGCGAGCCGCTTTCGCCGCCATAGATACCAAATTCATGCTGAACGAACACAGTCTCGACGCCGGACAGATTTAGATCGTCGGCCACGCGCTCATAAGCTTCGATGTCGTCCTGCGGAACAACATGGGTCACCGGCTTTGGATAGACATGACCGCCTGAGCGGTCTTCCATCGCGATCAGGTTCCACGCCGTCCGGGGCATGGCGCTGCGAAGGCTTTCGAAGCTGTCGCGCGTGAACGTGGCGATGCCACATTTGCGAGGTGGAAAATTGCCGATCATGGCGGCGCGACGAAGGTTTGGCCGAATAGCGACGCTGCGCGCGGGGGTTAGAGCATGAACGATCGCGGTCGCAGAATCGAAACCCATCTAATCATCCATACGTTGAGCGCCATTCCCCAGCAGTCCCAACGCTCGCACGCGCAGCAAGTTCCATTGCTTCAAGTGCGTTCTGTTCGCGGCTCGATTGGTTCGAAAACCCAACAAATAATAGTTTGAAGGGCACGTGAGAACTCGCTTCGCAAGTGTTTTGCACCGCGGCACGCGTAAACTCTTTGAATTGAAAGATCAGAGCGCCGCAGCGATCCGTTTGGCCTGCTCGCGCAGCACCTCGAGATCTGCCGGTTTGCCGCCATGATGCGGCTGAAGCGGCAGGTTCGAATATCTCGGGATCACATGAACGTGCAGATGGAAGATCGTCTGGCCGGCGGGTGCGCCATTGTACTGCGTCACCACGACGCCGTCTGGGGTCAGCGCCTTGATCACGGCCCTGGTCAGCTTCTGAACAGCTGCAAAATACACCCCCAGCCTTTCCGCGGGAAAGTCCGTGAGGTTACGCGCCGTGGTGTTCTTCGGGATCACAAGGCAATGGCCCTGGCTCTGCGGGAAGATGTCCATGAAGGCGAGAACATCATCGTCCTCGAAAATCTTCACGCACGGCGCTTCACCGCGCAGGATCTTCGCGAAGATGTTGGCGCCGTCGTATTCGCCCACAAGGCTCATCAGAAACTCTCCTCGTCCTGCTCGGCCGGATGCCCGCCTTTTCGGAAAGGCGAATAAGCGCCGAGTTCGTCTATCCCTTCCTCGACCGCCTCGCGCTCCCTGTCGAGATAATCCGACACAGCATGTCGCAATCCGCTGTGGGCGATCCAGTGGGCAGAGCGCGTCAATGTCGGCTCATACCCCCGCGAAAGCTTGTGCTCACCCTGCGCCCCCGCCTCAACGCGCGCCAGTCCGCGTTCGATGGCAAAATCGATCGCTTGATAGTAGCTGATTTCAAAGTGCAGGAACGGCCTGTCATCCGAACGGCCCCAGTAGCGGCCGTAAAGCGTATCCGACCCGATCAGGTTAAGCGCGCCGGCAATCGGCTTCTTGCCATCATACGCCAGGATCAGCAGGCATTTGTCCGCCATGCGCTCGTGAAGCAGCGAAAAGAATTCCCGGTTCAGATAGGGCGAGCCCCATTTCCGGCCGCCCGTGTCCATGTAGAATTTGAAGAACGCATCCCAGTGCTTCTTGGTCAGGTCTGCGCCTGTAAGCCGAACGATCTCCAGCCCCTCCTGCGCCTCACGCCGCTCGCGTCGCAGCGTCTTGCGCTTGCGGGAAGAGAGCGCGGCGAGAAAATCCTCGAACGAGCTGTAACCGCGGTTCATCCAGTGGAATTGCTGGTCTTCGCGCAGCAGCAGGCCTTGTGCGCCAAGCGTTCGCCAGGTCTCTTCATCAAGAAAGTTGAAGTGCGCAGACGACGCGCGCCATTGCTGCGCGACCTCCACGATCGCGCCTGCAAGCGCCCGCTGGATTGCAACAGCATTCGGGCCCGTGGCCAGCAGCCTGCGCCCCGTCACCGGCGTGAACGGCACAGCGCACAGAAGCTTCGGATAATAGCGCCCGCCCGCACGATGCAGCGCATCCGCCCAGGAGTGGTCGAACACGAACTCCCCGCGCGAATGCATCTTCAGGTAAAGCGGAACAGCGCCCACCAGCTTTCCAGCCGCGTCGTGCGCCAGCATGTGGCGAGGCGTCCAGCCTGTCTCCGGCTGCGCGCAGCCGGAGCTTTCGGCGGCTTCCAGAAAGTCCCAGTCGAGAAAGGGGTCGTATCGCACGCCCGGCGGGTTCGCGAGCGCGTTCCAGCTGTCGCGGTCGACGGCCGCCATCTGGTCGGCAATCGACAACGAGAGTTCGATCCGGTCTGCGGAGTCGTCGGCCAATGCGCACCTCGCCAAGACACACCAAGATGCCCGGCCTCGTCAGGACTATATCGGTGTTCTCGCCGGCATTGCGAGGGCCGGACTGAAGCCTTCGAAAATCGGCGCGGCGCCGTGTTTCCGGGCAAGTTCCAGCTCTTCAGGCGTCCGCACGGTCCATGTCACCATCGGCAGGCCGCCTGCTGCAGCCTGCATGATCGCCAGAACGGAATGATGCGGGGCCACATAATCGCAGCCCAGCCCCCGCGCGGTCACCGCCTTGCTGATGATCGTCTCTTCCACCTGATTGTCGGCAATCGCCAGAAGCCCGACCGGCCTGTCCGTCACCAGCCGGCACAGCCGCGCCACTGTCGGCTCGTCAAAACTCATCACGCCGTAAAGGCCCGCCAGCCCCTCGATCGCGGAAGCCACCCGATCCGCGATTTCCCCGCCAGCGCCATCGACTTTCAATTCGATAAGCACAGGCAGGTCGCCCATGATGGCCAGCGCCTGCGCCAGCGTCGGGATCGGAGATCCATCTGGCAGTTGATGCCCAGCCAGCTCATCCGACGCAACGCGCGCCAGAAGCTCACGATGCCCGCACATGCGCTCCAGCCCGGCGTCGTGGAACACCACAGGCACGCCATCCGCGGTAAGACGCACGTCCAGCTCTACGCCTACGCCCGCTGCACGGGCGGCCTCGAACGCTGCAATCGAATTCTCTGGCGTGCGCCCACGCCACAGCCCGCGATGAGCGTAAGCGTAGGCTGACACATCGAAAAAGCGCTCGCTCATGGCGAGTTCATCAGGCGAATTCGACGATGGCGTCGACTTCCACGGCGGCGCCCATCGGCAGCACAGGGCAGGCGACAGCCGAACGGGCGTGCCGCCCCTTGTCGCCGAACGCCTCGACCATCAGGTCTGAACAGCCATTGATCACCTTGGGAATGTCGATGAAATCGCCAGCTGCGTTCACGAAGCCGCCAAGCTTCACCACGCGCGTCACGCGCTCGAGATCGCCCAGCGCCAGCTTCATCTGCGCGATCAGGTTGATGGCGCAGATACGCGCCGCGGCCTGTCCCTGCTCAAGCGTCATGTTTTCACCCAGGCGTCCGACGACAAGGCCGTCAGGGCCAGCGCTTACCTGACCCGAAATGAACAGCACATTCCCCGTGATCACGAACGGCACATAGTTCGCTACCGGTGGGCGCGGTTCGGGCAACGTTACGCCGGCAGCCTTCAGACGTTCGAGTACGGACATGTGCAACTCCTGATCTGGCGCCGTTGTATTGCGACCCGCCACGACTTGTCATCACAATCCAAACGAGACCGAAACCTCGATTGTGTCGCCGGGTGCGATCTTTTCTTTCCGTCTCACCTCTGCCTTCACCGGCAGCAGGAACGCCCCGCGCTTCTGGTCAGCGAACAGCGATGTTTCCCAGCTGGTCTTGCCGGTCTTCGCTACAACATGAAACGAGCCAAACGGCCTGCGCAAGCCCGTGGTCAAGGTGCGGATGCGCTTCGACAGGTCAGCGGGCAGGGTCACGAAATGCCACGCGCCCGTGCTTTCCTGCGTCCACACCTTCGCCCTGAATGTCTCGTCGATCTGCACTCAGCCCTTCTCCCGGGCCTTCTGGATGCGCACGCCACGCCCTGTCATGACCGCGTCGCCGCCGAACTTCTCGCGCGCCTTGTCCGAGGCCCGCTCTGCCTTCGCGCGCTTCAGGGCCTTGGGATCGGCCAGGTCCATTGCATCTGCCTTGGCGTCCACCAGCTCCGAAATCCCGACACCCAACAGGCGATAGCGCTGTCCCACGGCTTCGCGCGCCAACATCGGCTTCGCGGCACGGAATATCACCTGCGCCAGCTGCGTCGCCTCGTTCAGCGACACCCGCCGCGTGAAGCTCTTGAAGTCATGCGTCTTCAGCTTGAGCGTCACCACGCGCCCCTCAACCCCCGAGCCCTTCGCCCGATCCGCCGTCCGCTCGCTCAGCCGCCACAGAATGTCTTCCAGCGTGCGCGGATCGGAAACGTCTTCGTTGAACGTCGTCTCCGACGATACGCTCTTGCGCTCGCCGTCCGGGTCGACCTTCCGCTCATGCCGGCCAAGCGAGCAATTGTGCAACCACAACCCCGTCTCGCCATACCGCTTCACCAGCGTTTTCACATCGATCTTCTGGACGTCGCCCACCGTGCGGATGCCGTCGCCGTTCAGCTTCTTCTCGAACTGCGGCCCGACCCCGCCGATCACACGCACTGATTTGTCCGACAAGTAGTGCGGCGCCTCGTCGATCGACAGCGCGAAGAATCCGCGCGGCTTGTCCGCCTCGCTCGCCGTCTTGGCCAGGAACTTGTTGCTCGCAAGCCCCACCGAAATCGTCAGCCGCAGCTCCGCCTCCACTGCCTTCTGCAGTTTCATCAGGCTGATCGCTGGCGGTGCGCCATGCAGCGCGTCCGTGCCCGAAAGATCGAGATACGCCTCGTCAATGGAAACCGGCTCCACCAGAGGCGTCAGCCTCTGCATCATCTCGCGTATCCGCCGCCCTTCGGCGACGTAGACATCCATCCGCGGCCTCACGACCACCGCGTCGGGGCAAAGCTTCAGCGCCTTGAACATCGGCATGGCCGAGCGCACGCCATAGGTTCGCGCCACATAGCAGCAGGTCGAGACAACGCCTCGCTTCCCCCCGCCCACGATCACCGGCGCCGCCATCAGCTCCGGCCGGTCCCGCTTCTCGATCGTGGCGTAGAACGCGTCGCAATCGATATGCGCGACCGTCAGGTCGAACAGCTTCGGATGCGATACCAGCCGGACCGATCCGCACGTCCGGCAGCGCGGCCGAATCCCTTCCCAGGCCGCGAGACAGTCGCGGCAGGCGACAGGTAAATTTCCGTTGCTCCCAGCAATCATTCCGTTCAAGATACAGATCCGTCCGGAAGTGTTTGTAAAACTGGCGGTTTTGTTAATTTGCAGCGCAGCGTCCGCTGCAATGCGAGCCGCAGTTGAAAATAGGCGGTTAATACTCTCAGGTCTAACAAGAACGGACATAGTCGGGAATCAACCCGTTTCGGTCCTAAGCGTGATGTGCTGATGGCGACGCCCCCCGCCAAAAAAGTCCTCGTGGTCGAAGATAACGAGCTCAACATGAAGCTCTTCTGCGATCTCTTGGATGCGTTCGGCTTCCAGACAGTGGAAAGCCGCGACGGCCTGAAGGCCGTTGATCTCGCACGCACGCACAAGCCTGACCTCATCATCATGGATATCCAGCTGCCCGAGGTCTCCGGACTCGATCTCACGCGCTGGATCAAGGACGACAGCGCGATCAACCAGATTCCGATCATGGCCGTGACGGCGTTTGCGATGCGCCAGGACGAACGCCTCGTGCGTGAAGCGGGCTGCGAAGCCTACATGTCCAAGCCGATCCAGATGACGGCCTTCATCAACGAGGTGAAGAAACTCACCGGACCGCGTGGTGCTGGCCAGCCCTCGCGTCCCGCGCCTCTCCCGCCGCGGAGAGTGTCGAGATGAGCGCACGCGTCCTCGTCGTCGACGACATCGAGCAGAACCGCAAACTGCTCACCGACAAGCTGAAGAACGAATACTTCCACGTCATCACCGCCGTGGATGGCGAAGATGCGATCGAGCGCGCGCTGGCGGAAGAGCCCGACGTCATCCTGATGGACGTCATGATGCCGAAGCTCAACGGCGTCGAAGCCTGCCGGCGTCTCAAGAACGATCCACGCACTGAACATATCCCGATCGTGCTGGTCACCGCGCTGAACGAACGCGAAGACCGCCTGCGCGGTCTCGGCGCTGGCGCCGACGACTTCCTCACCAAGCCGGTCAACGATCTTCAACTG
>Ga0075163_10002262_pt1 | contig 25958 bp, 28 predicted proteins | sample JI1023141ADNA_FD_71478 | JGI IMG/M metagenome (GOLD analysis project Ga0075163, IMG submission 71478) | Wastewater effluent complex algal communities from Wisconsin, to seasonally profile nutrient transformation and Carbon sequestration -... | ecosystem: Engineered > WWTP > Effluent > Algae...
GGACGCCTCAACCCGCGCGGAGTCAAGCGCAAGATGAGCAGCTTCACCGTCCGCCATCGCGGCGCGTTGCTCCACCAGCGACATCAGCCCACGCCAGTGCTGCGTATCTGAACAGTATTGCGCCTAGGGCACGATGCGGCGGAACGTCTCGCGCCCCAGGAATGCGCCCTGCGGCAACCCGGTCAGAGCAGTTTCAGGCGTCGTCATGCAGCCACCCCGCTTCCTTCCATTGCGCCAGCAGGAATTGGGCGTCCTCGCTTAGCCGGGCCACCTGGCCGGCGCCGAGGCTGCGCTCGTCCGCCAGTTGCCGCATCAGCCGAGCATCGCGGCCGCTGGCGCGGTAGCCCTCGCCGTTGATGAAGACGTGCCGCTCGTCGTACATCATGCGCGTGCGGCGGTCGAGCGCCACGCCGCCGGCCGCGTCGCCCCGCGCGGGTGGCGTGTCGAACCAGACGTTCGGCTTGGGCTCGGTCAGCCACTCGCCCAGCAGCATGGCCAGTTGCGCGGGGTCGCGCAGCGCCCGCTCCACGGCGTCGCGCGCGAAGTCGAACATCGCCGGCGGCACCGCGCCAGGCGCCGCCACGGCCGCCTGTCCGGGGTCGCGGTAGGCGGCGTCGCCCAGCCCGTCTCCGGCCTCGTCCGCCAGGCGCTGCAGCAGCTCGCGCGCCAGCTCGCCGCGCGCCGGCTGGCGAAAGCCGATGGAATAGGTCATGCATTCGCCCAGGGCCACGCCGTCGTGCGCCCAGCGCGGCGGCAGGTACAGCATGTCGCCGGGATCAAGGACGTATTCCTCTTCCGGCTCGAAATCGGCCAGAATCTTGAGCGGCAGGCCTTCGACCAGCCGCAGGTCCTTCTGCCGCCCGATGCGCCAGCGGCGCCGGCCGTGGGCCTGCAGCAAGAACACGTCGTAGCTGTCGAAGTGCGGCCCCACGCCGCCGCCCTCGGTGGCGTAGCTGATCATGACGTCGTCCAGCCGCGCATCGGGCACGAAGCGGAACTGCCGCAGCAGCGCATGGACCCCGGCATGGTGCAGATCGACGCCCTGCACCAGCAAGGTCCAGTCCGGCTGACCGAGGGGCGGCAGGCCGCGGCGCGGCAGCGGGCCCTGGCGCAGCGTCCAGCGGCCGCCGCCGTGGCGCAGCAGGCGCGACTCCACCGCCGCATCGGCCGCCAGGTCGAACAGCGCCGGCCGCGACAGCAGCGGCTGGAAGCCGGGGATGGCCTGGCGCACCAGCAGGGGTTTCTTCTGCCAGTGCCGCTTCATGAATTGCGCGGGCGACAGGCCGCCCAGCAGGCGCAGGGGTTGGGAGATGTCCATGCCGCCGAGCATACGCAAGCGCGGCCGCGTTCATCGGGCGATGCGACAATCGCGCGATGGAAATCAACTCACCGTGCGTCGTCGCCCTCGCCTGGACGCTCCAGGACAGCTTGGGCGAGACGCTGGACGAACTGCAGGAGCCGGTGGAGTTCCTGGTCGGCGGCGGCGACCTGCTGCCCGCCATCGACGCCGCGCTGCAGGGCCACGAGGCCGGGGCCACACTGCACCTGAACCTGGAGCCCAAGGATGCGTTCGGCGACTACGATGAGAAGCTGGTCCTGCTGGCGCCGCGCGATCAGCTCCCCGAGGGTATCGAGGAAGGCATGCTGCTGGAAGCCGGCTCGCTGCCCGCCGGCGTGGCCGACGGGGTGCCGCCCAACACCTTGTGCACCGTCACCGACATCTACCCCGAGCACGTCGTGCTGGACGGCAACCACCCGCTGGCGGGCATCGCGCTGCGCCTGCGCCTGAAGGTGGAGCAGGTGCGCGAAGCCACCGTGGACGAGGTCGGCCGGGGCAGCGCCGGCACCGGGTTCTTCCAGCTCCAGCCGATGGCGCCAGGCGGCACCCAGATCCACTGACGCCACGATGACCAACGGCGCCCTCGGGCGCCGTTGTCGTTCATGCCGTGGGATCAATCAGCGATAGAGCTGGTTGCCGTCCACGCGCACGCGGTCGCCGATCTGCACGTTGGGCGGCTGGGCGTAGTCGAATGCGCGCGCGGACCCGTTGTCGAACTGCACGGTCACGCGGTAGATCTCCTGGCCGCCGCCCCCGCCCATGTTCTGCTCCAGCGCGCGGCCGATGAGCGCGCCGCCGACCACGCCGGCGACCGTCGCCGCGGCGCGTCCGCTGCCGCCGCCGACCTGATTGCCCGCCAGACCACCGACCGCACCGCCGATGACCGCGCCGGCCACGCCCCTGGACTGGCCGCCGCGCAGGTACTCGACATTCGACACCCGGCCGTAGTTGCCGTAGGCTTGATTGCCCGGATAGTTGTTGCTGGGGTAGCCGCTCGGGTAGTTGCCGCCGACCGGCTGGCCCCCCGGGGCTGCGCAGGCCACCAGCGCGCCCGCGATGCTGAGCACGGCGATGGAAGAAACCAGACGTTGTTTGATTTGCATGACGATTCTCCTGAATGCAAGCGCTGGTGCTGTAAGCGCCTTCCTGGATTAACGCATCGATGCCCGGAGGCAAGGGCGTCCAAAACGTAAAGTCGGCGCCCCCGACGCTTCAAATGGTAAGCCGGCGCCGCGCCCCGTCGGTCTCGTCATGCGCGGCCGGTGGAGCCGTAGCCGCCCTCTCCGCGCACCGAGGGCGGAAATTCATCGACGAGGTTGAACTCGGCCTGCGCCACCGGCACGATCACCAGTTGCGCGATGCGCTCCATCGGCGCGATCGTGAACGCCGTGGCGCTGCGGTTCCAGGCGCTGACCATGAGCTGCCCCTGGTAGTCGCTGTCGATCAGCCCCACCAGGTTGCCCAGCACGATGCCATGCTTGTGCCCCAGCCCCGAGCGCGGCAGGATCAGCGCCGCGTAGCCGGCGTCGGCCAGGTGGATGGCCAGGCCCGTGGGCACCAGTTGCCACGCATTGGGCGCCAGCGTCAGGGGCGCGTCGAGGCAGGCGCGCAGGTCCAGTCCCGCGCTGCCGGGCGTGGCGTAGGCGGGCAGGCTGGCGCGCAGGCGCTCGTCGAGGATCTTGACGTCGAGCTTCATGCCGCGAACCCCGACACCCGGCGCGCGATCTCGGCCACCAGTTGCTGCGCCAGCACGCGCTTGCTGGCGCGCGGCAGATCGCTCACGCCCTCATCGTCGACCAGCAGCAGCGCGTTGTCGTCCTTGCCGAAGGTGGCCGGCCCGATGTTGGCCACCAGCAGCGGCACGCCCTTGCGCACGCGCTTGGCCTGGGCGTTGGCCTGCAGGTCCTGGCTCTCGGCCGCGAAGCCTACACAGAACAGCTCGCCCGACTGCGCGCGCGGCGAATGCGCGATCTCGGCCAGGATGTCCGGGTTCTCGACAAAGCCGAGCTGCGGCGCCTCGCCGGAACCGTCCTTCTTGATCTTGTGCGCCGCCGCCGTCGCCGGGCGCCAGTCCGCCACCGCCGCGGTTGCTATGAAAATATGAGCAGACTGCGCAATATCCACGCCGGCTTCATGCATATCCAGTGCTGAAACCACGTCGATGCGCCGCACGCCGCGGGGCGTCGGCAGCGACACCGGGCCGGCGATCAGCGTCACCTCCGCGCCCGCCTCGCGCGCCGCGCGCGCCACGGCGAAGCCCATCTTGCCGCTGGACAGGTTGGTGATGCCCCGCACCGGGTCGATGGCCTCGAACGTGGGCCCCGCCGTCACCAGCACGCGCTGGCCGGCCAGCACCTTGGGCGTGAAGAAGGCGATCAGCTCATCGGCCAGCTCCCGTGCCTCCAGCATGCGGCCATCGCCCGTCTCGCCGCAGGCCTGGTCGCCGCAGGCCACGCCCAGCACCTGGGCACCGTCCTGAGCGACCTGGCGCAGGTTGCGCTGCGTGGCCGGGTGCGCCCACATCTCGCGGTTCATGGCCGGCGCGATGAGCAGCGGCACGCGCTCGATGGGGCGCGCCAGGCACATCAGCGGCAGCAGCTCGCCCGCCCGCCCCTGCGCCAGCTGCGCGATGAAGTCGGCGCTGGCCGGCGCGACGATGAGGGCGTCGGCCTCGCGGCTCAGGTTGATGTGCGCCATGTTGTTGCCGGGCCGCGCGTCCCACTGCGACACGTAGACCGGCCGGCCGGACAGCGCCTGCATGGCCACCGGCGTGATGAACTGGCAGGCCGCCTCGGTCATCACCACCTGCACGCTGGCGCCGGCCTTGACCAGCAGCCGGCAAAGCTCGGCGGCCTTGAAGCAGGCGGCCCCGCCCGACAGCCCCAGCACGATGTGGCGGCCCTGCAGCTCGCCGGCGACGTCGTTGGTATTCATGGCGCGCAATGTAGCAAAAGGAGCGGCTTCTATAATCGGCATTTCCCACCGAGCGGAGGTCTTCGGCCTCCGTCCTGACATGACCAAATTCGTCTTCGTCACCGGCGGTGTGGTGTCTTCCCTGGGCAAGGGAATCGCCTCGGCCTCCCTGGCCGCGATCCTCGAATCGCGCGGCCTCAAAGTCACCCTGATCAAGCTCGACCCGTACATCAACGTGGACCCGGGCACCATGTCGCCCTTCCAGCACGGCGAGGTGTTCGTCACCGACGACGGCGCCGAGACCGACCTGGACCTGGGCCACTACGAGCGCTTCATCACCACCCGGATGCGGCGCGCCAACAACTTCACCACCGGCCAAATTTACAAGAGCGTGCTCGAGAAGGAGCGCCGCGGCGACTACCTGGGCAAGACGGTGCAGGTGATCCCGCACGTCACCAACGAGATCCAGGACTTCATCAAGCGCGGCGCCGGCTTCGGCACCGCCGGCGCGGCGGACGTGGCCATCGTCGAGATCGGCGGCACGGTGGGCGACATCGAGTCGCTGCCCTTCCTGGAGGCCGTGCGCCAGCTCAGCCTCAAGCTGGGCCCCAACCACAGCGCCTTCGTGCACCTGACCTACCTGCCGTGGATCGCGGCCGCGGGCGAGCTCAAGACCAAACCGACGCAGCACACGGTGCAGAAGCTGCGCGAAATCGGCATCCAGCCCGACGCGCTGCTGTGCCGCGCCGACCGGCGCATCCCCGCCGAGGAGCGCGAGAAGATCAGCCTGTTCACCAACGTGGCCGAATGGGGCGTGATCAGCATGTGGGACGTGGACACCATCTACAAGGTGCCGCGCATGCTGCACGAGCAGGGCCTGGACGGCCTGATCTGCGACAAGCTGCGCCTGAACACCCCGCCGGCCAGCCTGCAGCGCTGGGACGCGCTGGTGCACGAGGTGGAGCACCCGCAGCGCGAGGTGACCATCGCCATGGTGGGCAAGTACGTCGACCTGTCGGACAGCTACAAGTCAGTCAACGAGGCGCTGCGCCACGCCGGCATGCAAAGCCATGCGCGCGTGGTCATCGACCACGTCGATTCCGAGACCATCACCCCCGCCACCGTGGCGCAACTGGCCCGCTACGACGCCATCCTGGTGCCCGGCGGCTTCGGCGAGCGCGGCGTGGAGGGCAAGATCGCCACCGCCCGCTTCGCGCGCGAGCACCGCGTGCCCTACCTCGGCATCTGCCTGGGCATGCAGGTGGCCACCATCGAGTACGCCCGCCACGTGGCCGGACTGGAAGGCGCCAACAGCACCGAGTTCGACGCCGGCTGCGCGCACCCCGTCATCGCCCTCATCACCGAGTGGAAGGACAAGGACGGCAGCATCCAGAAGCGCGACGCCGGCTCCGACCTGGGCGGCACCATGCGCCTGGGCGCGCAAAGCTCCGACGTGCTGCCCGGCACGCTGGCCCACCACATCTACGGCGACGTGGTGACCGAGCGCCACCGCCACCGCTACGAGGCCAACGTGAACTACCTTGGCCAGTTGCGCGACGCGGGCCTGGTCATCTCCGCGCTGACCCAGCGCGAGCACCTGACCGAGATCGTCGAGCTGCCCCAGAGCGTCCATCCGTGGTTCATCGGCGTGCAGTTCCACCCCGAGTTCAAGAGCAAGCCCTGGGACGGCCACCCGCTGTTCAACGCCTTCATCCGGGCGGCGCTGGAGCACCAGGCCGCCCGCGCGGGGCAGGATGGCGCCGGCAAGAACCTGAAGGTCGTGGCATGAGCGCAGCGCCGAGCCGCCTCAAGCCAGCGACGGCCCCCTCGGGGGGCAGCGAAGACACGAAGTGCGAAGCGTGGGGGCTGACATGAAACTGTGCGGCTTCGAGATCGGGCTGGATCGCCCCTTCTTCCTCATCGCCGGCCCCTGCGTGGTCGAGTCAGAGCAGTTGCAGATGGACGTGGCGGGCCAGCTCAAGGACATCACGGCATCCCTGGGCATCCCCTTCATCTTCAAGAGCAGCTACGACAAGGCCAACCGCTCCAGCGGCGCCAGCTTCCGCGGCCCCGGCATGGACAAGGGCCTGGAGATCCTGGCGGCCGTCAAGCGCGAACTGAACCTGCCCGTGCTAACCGACGTGCACACCGAGGCCGAGATTCCCGCCGTCGCGCAGGTGGTGGACGTACTGCAGACGCCCGCCTTCCTGTGCCGGCAGACCGACTTCATCCGCGCCGTGGCGCAGTCGGGCAAGCCGGTCAACATCAAGAAGGGCCAGTTCCTCGCGCCCGGCGACATGAAGAACGTGATCCAGAAGGCCCGCGACGCCGCGCGGGAAGCCGGCCTGCCCGAGGACAGCTTCATGGCCTGCGAGCGCGGCGCCAGCTTCGGCTACAACAACCTCGTCTCCGACATGCGCAGCCTGGCCATCATGCGCGAGACCGGCGCGCCCGTGGTGTTCGACGCCACGCACAGCGTCCAGTTGCCCGGCGGCCAGGGCACCAGCAGCGGCGGCCAGCGCGAGATGGTGCCGGTGCTGGCGCGCGCCGCGGTCGCCGTGGGCGTGGCCGGCCTGTTCATGGAAACGCACCCCGACCCGGCCAGGGCGTTGTCCGACGGCCCCAATGCCGTGCCGCTCAAGCACATGAAGGCGCTGCTCGAAACCCTGCTCGCGCTCGACCAGGTCGCCAAGCGCCAACCCTTCCTCGAAAACGATTTCTCAGCCTAAGGAACCCTTGCACCATGCCCAGCGGCTACATCATCGCCAACGTCAGCGTCACCAACCCCCAGCAGTACGAGGACTACAAGAAGTGGTCCACCGAGGCCTTCCGCGTGCACGGCGCCGAAATCTGCGTGCGCGGCGGCCAGGTGGAGGTGCTGGAGGGTGACTGGCGGCCCGAGCGCCTGGTGATGGCCAGGTTCCCCAGCTTCGCGGCGGCCAAGGCCTTCTACGACTCGGCCGAGTACCTGCGCGCGCGCCAGGCCCGCGAAGGCGCGGCCATCATGCGCATGGTGGTGGTCGAGGGACTGTAGGCCGCCCAACCCCGACAATTATCAATTCAATAGCTTCTCGCGCAATATCGGCGCGGGCTAGAGCCTGATTTGACATGAAAACCGGATTATTGACTCCAAGGAAACTGCAATGAGTGCCATCGTAGACATCGTCGGCCGCGAAATCCTCGACAGCCGCGGCAACCCCACGGTCGAGTGCGACGTGCTGCTGGAAAGCGGCGTGATGGGCCGCGCCGCCGTGCCCAGCGGCGCGTCCACCGGCTCGCGCGAGGCCATCGAACTGCGCGACGGCGACAAGAAGCGCTACCTGGGCAAGGGCGTGCTCAAGGCCGTGGAGCACATCAACACCGAGATCAGCGAGGCCGTGCTGGGCCTGGACGCGTCGGAGCAGGCCTTCCTGGACAAGACCCTGATCGACCTGGACGGCACCGACAACAAGAACCGCCTGGGCGCCAACGCCATGCTCGCCGTGTCGATGGCCGTGGCGCGCGCGGCGGCCGAGGAATCGGGCCTGCCGCTGTACCGCTACTTCGGCGGCATGAACGGCTGCCAGTTGCCGGTGCCGATGATGAACGTCATCAACGGTGGCGCGCACGCCAACAACAACCTGGACCTGCAGGAGTTCATGATCATCCCCGTGGGCGCGCCCAGCTTCCGCGAGGCGCTGCGCCAGGGTGCCGAGGTGTTCCACGCGCTCAAGAAGATCATCCACGACAAGGGCATGAGCGTGGCCGTGGGCGACGAGGGCGGCTTCGCCCCCAACGTCGAGAACCACGAGGCAGCCATCCAGCTCATCCTGCAGGCCATTGCCGACGCCGGCTACACCGCTGGCCAGGACATCGTGCTGGGCCTGGACTGCGCCAGCAGCGAGTTCTACAAGGACGGCCAATATGTGCTGGAAGGCGAAGGCGGCCTGAAGCTGTCGGCCGCGCAGTGGACCGACATGCTGGCCACGTGGGTCGACAAGTACCCCATCATCAGCATCGAGGACGGCATGGCCGAGGGCGACTGGGACGGCTGGAAGCTGCTGACCGACAAGCTCGGCCAGAAAGTGCAGCTCGTCGGCGACGACCTGTTCGTCACCAACACCAAGATCCTGCAGGAAGGCATCGACAAGCACATCGCCAACTCGATCCTCATCAAGATCAACCAGATCGGCACCCTGACCGAGACCTTCGCCGCCATCGAGATGGCCAAGCGCGCGGGCTACACCGCCGTCATCAGCCACCGCTCGGGCGAGACCGAGGACTCAACCATCGCCGACATCGCCGTGGGCCTGAACGCCGGCCAGATCAAGACCGGGTCCTTGAGCCGGTCCGACCGCATGGCCAAGTACAACCAGTTGCTGCGCATCGAGGAAGACCTGGGCGAGATGGCGCAGTACCCCGGCCGCGCGGCGTTCTACAACCTGCGTTGAAGCCGCGTCGAAGTTCTATTAAACTCATAGCACCCCGGCCAACCCCAACAATCCATTTAGCATGATCCAGCGCGTCGTTCCCGCCGTCCTGATCGTGCTGCTGGTCGTGATCCACGCCCAGATGTGGGTCGGCCGCGGCAGCGTGCCCAGCGTGGCGGCGCTGCAGCGCAAGCTGGATCTGCAGAAAGCCGCCAACGCCCAGGCCAAGCTGGCCAACGATCAGCTCGCGTCCGAGGTGGACGACCTGAAGGCGGGCCTGGGCATCGTCGAGGAGAAGGCCCGCGTGGAGCTGGGCATGGTGCGGCCCAACGAGATCTTCGTGCAGGTCGCGCGCTGAACCGATGGCGCGCCGAGCCGCGCCGTCAATAGTCAGGCTGCCAGTCCACCGTGATGCGCTTGCCGTCCAGGTCCACCGCATCGACGTAGGCATCGACGAAGGGAATCAGGCGCTCGGCCGGCTGGCCGTCTTGCTGATAGCGCACCACCAGCACCTGCTGCGGGCCCGTGGCCATGAGGTCGGCCACCTCGCCCAGCGCCACGCCCTCGCGGTTGACCACCGCCAGGCCGATCAGATCGACCCAGTAGTACTCGCCCTCGGCCGGCGTCGGAAAGGACGAGCGGGGGATGAAGATGCGCGCGCCCCTCAGCCCCTCGGCGGCGCCGCGGTCGGCGATCTCGTGCGCGCTGGCAACGACGGCATCGGCGTGGTCGCGGGCCTGCTTGATCGACAGGCGCACCGTGCCAGCGAAGGAGGTCTTGGCGCCGCGCTCAGGTGGCTGCAGGAACCAGCGCTTGGAAGAAAAAAGCGCCTCGGGCGAGGCGCTGTAGGGCTGGATCTTGATCCAGCCCTGGATGCCCCAGGCGTCCAGCACGCGGCCGACCTCGACCGCGTCCGCCGGCAGCTCGGCCGGCTCCAGCCCAGGGACCATGGCGACGGCTTAGGCCGCCGCCGGCGCGGCCTGGGCGGCCTGCTTGATCAGCCGCTCGACGGTGGGCGACGGCTGGGCGCCGACGCCGCGCCAGTAGGTCAGGCGGTCCTGGGCGATGCGCAGGCCCTCCTCGCCGCCCTTGGCGCCGGGGTTGTAGAAGCCGATGCGCTCGATGAAGCGGCCATCGCGGCGCACGCGCTTGTCGGCGACGACGATGCTGTAGAAGGGGCGGGCCTTGGCGCCGCCGCGCGAGAGACGAATCACGACCATGTTGGTTTGAATCCTGTGGGTGGTGGGCCCGGGCGCCGCGCTCTGGCACTGCGCCCAGGTTTCCTTCGATGCTGAGACACGCGACATGGCCACCCGGCCAGCGACACATCGAAAAGCCTATGATTATAGCCCGATGAAAAACAAGACCTTCGCCACCTGGCTCACCTTCCTGGGCGGCCCGCTCGGGCTGCACCGCTTCTACCTGCGCGGCCTGGGCGACCTGGCGGGCTGGCTGCTGCCGATTCCCACGGCGCTCGGGCTCTACGGCATCGAGCGGGTGCAGCGCCTGGGCCAGGACGACCAGTGGAGCTGGCTGCTGATTCCACTGCTGGGCTTCACCATCGCCGGCTGCGCGCTGACGGCCATCGTCTACGGCCTGATGACGCCCGAGAAGTGGAACGCGCGCTTCAACCCCCGGGCCGCACCCGACGCGCCGCCGGGGCGCACCCACTGGTTCACCGTGGTCGGCATCGCGGCCTCGTTGCTGGTCGGCACCGCCGTGCTCATGGCCTCGCTCGCCTTCAGCTTCCAGCGCTACTTCGAGTACCAGATCGAGGAAGCGCGCAAGATCTCGCAATGAGCGCCATTTTTTGAATGAAATCGGCCTCCAGCCAGCGCCGGTACTTCGCCGAAAGCTATATTTGATGTAGCAATCAGAAAAGCTGAAGGCTCACCCAGTACGCCAGCGCGGCCACGAAGGCGCTGGCCGGGATGGTCAGGATCCACGCCCACACGATGTTGCCGGCCACGCCCCAACGCACGGCCGAGGCGCGCTGCGTGGAGCCCACGCCGACGATGGCGCCGGTGATGGTGTGCGTGGTTGAGACGGGAATGCCCAGCCCGGTGGCGATGAACAGCGTCAGCGCCCCGCCCGTCTCGGCGCAGAAGCCGCCCACGGGTTTGAGCTTGGTGATCTTCTGCCCCATCGTCTTGACGATGCGCCAGCCGCCGAACATGGTGCCCAGGCCGATGGCCAGGTAGCAGCTCACGATGGTCCAGATGGGCGGCGCCGCGTCGCCCGCGGCGGTGTAGCCGGTGGCGATCAGCAGCATCCAGATGATGCCGATGGTCTTCTGCGCGTCGTTGCCGCCGTGGCCCAGGCTGTAGGCGCCGGCCGACACCAGTTGCAGCCGGCGGAACCACCGGTCGACGCGGCTGGGCCGCGCGCGGCGGCAGATCCAGGCCACCAGCACCATCATCAGCGAGCCGAGCACGAAGCCCAGCACCGGCGAGATGAAGATGAAGGCCACGGTCTTGAGGATGCCCCCGGCAATCAGCACGCTGGCGCCCGACTTGGCCAGCACCGCGCCCACGATGCCGCCGATGAGCGCGTGCGACGAGCTGCTGGGAATGCCGTAGTACCAGGTGATCAGGTTCCAGGTGATGGCGCCGATGAGCGCGCCGAACACCACGTGCACGTCCACCACGCCAGGCTCGACGATGCCCTTGCCCACCGTGGCCGCCACGCTGAGATGGAACACGAAGATGGCGACGACGTTGAAGAACGTGGCGAACAGCACCGCCTGCGCCGGCCGCAGCACGCCGGTGGAGACAACGGTGGCGATCGAGTTGGCGGCGTCGTGAAACCCGTTCATGAAGTCGAACGCCAGCGCCAGCGCGACCAGCAGCACGACGACCCACAGGGCGGCTTGAGCGATTTCCATGCTTGAGACGGCCCCGCTGGGTCAGGAATTTTCCAGGACGATGCCTTCGATCTGGTTGGCCACGTCCTCGCACTTGTCGGTGATGGTCTCCAGCAGCTCGTAGATGGCCTTGAGCTTGATCAGCTCGCGCACATCGGGCTCGAAGCGAAACAGCTTGCTCATGGCGCTGCGCATCACGCGGTCGGCGTCGGATTCGAGCTGGTCGATCTCCTCGCAGGTCTTCAGCGCCGCCTCGGCCACCGGCTGCTCGGCGATGCGCCCCAGCAGCTTCACCGCGGCCTGCACGCGCTGGCAGCACTTCACCGACAGCTCGGTCAGGCGCACCATCTCGTCGGTCATGTGGTGGATGTCGTACAGGGCCATGGTCTCGGCCGAGTCCTGCAGCAGGTCGGCCACGTCGTCCATCAGGTTGATCAGGCCGTGGATCTGCTCGCGATCGATGGGCGTGATGAAGGTGGTGTGGATCAGCCGGTTGACCTCGTGCGTCACGCGATCGGCGGCGCGCTCGGCGTTGTCCACCTCCTGGTTGTACTTCTCGCGCAGCAGCGGGTCGCCGTAATGGGTCACCAGCTTCTGAAAGGCCTGCGCGGCCTCGACGATGCGGTCGGCGTGCTGGTTGAACAGTTCAAAAAAATTACCCTCCTTGGGCAACAGCTTGCTGAACAGCATGTAAGAGGGCTCCGATCTTCTTGAAGGCCGGCGCCATATCAAGAATCGATGGCGCCGCGATGACAGTGGTGGTCGAGTTTAACCACCCGCAACGCCGCCCCCGGCGCGGCGGCGTTGCATTTCATTGCAGTTTTCTACAGCAGCTCGATGGCCTGCCCCGCCACGCCGGCCTGGGCCTCGGCGGGCACGCGCGCGGGCGCGATCTCGGCCAGCGGCCGCAGCACGAAGGCGCGGCCCCACATGCGCGGGTGCGGCACGGTGAGGCGGGGGCTGTCGATGCGCGCCGCGCCGTACAGCAGCAGGTCCAGGTCCAGCGTGCGCGGCGCGTGGCGGTACGGGCGCTGGCGGCCGGCGGCGCGCTCCAGGCCCTGCAGCGCCCGCAGCAGATCGGGCGCCGTCAGCACGGTGGACAGCTCGGCCACCGCGTTGATGAAGTCCGGCCCCGCCGCCTCCACCGGCGCGCTGCGGTACAGGCGCGAGGTGGCGGTCACGCGTGTGCCGGGCAGCCGCGCCAGGTCGGCCAGCGCCTGCCGCGCGGCGGCCTCGGCGTCGCCCAGGTTGGCGCCCAGGGCGACGTAGGCGGTGACGGGCGCGCGCGCCTCGGGCACGGCCTATTCGCCGTCCGGCCGAGGGGGAGGCGCGGAGCCCCCCGATGCGGGCTTGCGGCGCCGGCGGCGGCGCTTCCTGGCCGGTGCGTCCGCGCCTTCGGCGGCGCCCTCCTCGGCCTCGAATGCTTCTGTTTCAATAGCGTCCTGCGCAGGTGCATCGGGGGCTGGCGACTCCTTGGGCAAGCGATGCACGCGCGGCGGCTTCTTGGCGCGCTGCTGCTCGGTGCGCAGTTGCTGCACCAGGTCCTCGCGCGCCGAATCGTCGGCCAGGCTGAATTCCTGCCACCAGTCGGCGAGACCCTCGTCCACCTCGCCGACGTCGGCGCGCAGGCGCAGGAAGTCGAAGCCGGCGCGAAAGCGCGGCTGTCCGGCCAGGCTGAAGGGCGAGGTGCCGGCGCGCTTCTCGAAGCGCGGCTGCATCATCCAGATCTCGCGCATGTCGGCGCCCAGCTTGCCGCGGCCGGAGACGTCGCCCACGCGGGCGTCGAAGACCTCGTCGATGGCGCCCTGCAGCGCGGGAAACGGGTGCTCCTTGCGCGCCAGGCGCTGCTGCCAGCCGACCAGCACGTCCTGCCACAGCACGCAGGCCAGCAGGAACGACGGGGCCACCGGCTTGCCCTCGCCCACGCGGCGGTCGGTGTCGGCCAGCGCGGCCTTCACGAAAGGCTGCTCGGCGCGCTCGACCACCACGTCCAGCAGCGGGTAGATGCCGCGCGCCAGGCCCAGCTTCTTCAACTGCTCGACGCTGGCCAGCGCGTGGCCGGTCTGCAGCAGCTTGAGCATCTCGTCGAACAGGCGGCTCTGCGGCACCTCGGCCAGCAGGGCCTTGGCCTCGACCAGCGGCTTGGCGGTCTTGGGCTCCAGCTTGAAGCCCAGCCCCGCCAGCTTGGCGCCGAAGCGCACGGCGCGGATGATGCGCACCGGGTCCTCGCGGTAGCGCTGCGCCGGGTCGCCGATCATGCGCAGCAGCTTCTTCCGCGCGTCGGCCATGCCGTTGTGGTAGTCGACCAGGATGCGCGTCTCCGGGTCGTAGTACATGGCGTTGACGGTGAAGTCGCGCCGCGCGGCGTCCTCGTCCTGCGGGCCCCAGACGTTGTCGCGCAGCACGCGGCCGCTGGCGTCCACGGCATGCTTCATGCCGGCCAGCTCGCTCTTGGCTGTCCGCTCGTTGCCGGCCACGGCCTCGGCCGCTTCGTTGTCGAGGTGGGCGCGGAAGGTGGAGACCTCGATCACCTCGTGCTCGCGCCCGCGCCCGTACACCACGTGCACGATGCGAAAGCGCCGCCCGATGATGAAGGCGCGCCGGAAGAGCTGCTTGACCTGCTCGGGCGTGGCGCTGGTGGCCACGTCGAAGTCCTTGGGCTTGAGGCCCAGCAGCAGGTCGCGCACCGCGCCACCGACGACGTAGGCCTCGTGGCCCGCCTCCTTGAGCGTGCGCACCACGTTGGCGGCGCGCTCGTCCACCAGCGCGGGGTTGATGCCGTGGTCCTGCGGGCCGTGCTCGACGCGCTTGCCGAAGCGCCCACGCGCGCCGCCGCCCTTGGCCTTGCCGATGAGCTTGTCGATGAACGTCTTGATCATGCGTGGTCTTCTTTGAAAAGGTCGAGGATGCGCCAGCCGCGCGCCTGCGCCAGCGCGCGCAGCCGCTCGTCGGGGTTGGTGGCGACGGGGTGGCGGGCCTGCTCCAGCAGCGGCAGGTCGTTCATCGAGTCGGAATAGAAGGTGATCTCGGCGTCGCCCAGGGCCAGCCCGCGCGCGCCCAGCCACTCGGCCACGCGCGTGACCTTGCCTTCGCGGAACGAGGGCGTGCCGCTGATCTCGCCGGTGATCCAGCCGCCGGGGCCGCGCGCCAGCTGCACGGCGATCAACTCGTCGACGCCGAAGCTGTGCGCGATGGGCCGCGTGACGAATTCGTTGGTGGCGGTGACGATGACCACCGCGTCGCCGGCCTGCTGGTGCCCGCGCACCAGCGCCCGCGCCCGCGGCGTGATGGCCGGGCCGATCACCTCGCGCATGAAGCGCGCCTGCGCCTCGGCCGCCGCGCCAGGGCCGCGGCGGCGCGCGGCGTCGGTGGTGAAGCGCACGTACTCGTGCAGGTCCAGCGTGCCGGCCTGGTACTGGGCGTAGAAGGCGTCGTTGCGGCGCTTGAACTCGCCGCCGTCGGTCCAGCCCAGGCGCGTGGTGAACTCGCCCCAGGCGTGGTCGGAGTCCAGGGGGATCAGGGTGTGGTCCAGGTCGAACAGGGCCAGTTTCATCGTCAAATTGGCCTCCGGCCAGCGTGGTTGTTGAGCCAACAGCTATTCATTTTGCAGCATCGACTTGATCAGGGGAATGGTGATGGGGCGCTGCGCCTGCAGGGCGTAGCGGTCCAGGTGCTCCAGCCATTGCATCAGGCTGCCGAGGTCGCGCGAGAAGCGCTTGAGCACGAAGTCCATCACCTCGTCGGACAGGAACACCCCGCGCGCGTCGGCCGCGCGGCGCAGCACGGCGCGCACGTCGGGCTCGGGCAGCGGGTGCAGCTCGAACACGTGGCCCCAGCCCAGGCGCGTGCGCAGGTCCTCGCGCAGCGCCAGGTCGGCCGGCGGCAGGGCGCCGGCGGCCAGCACGGCGCGCGGGCGGCCGTCGGCGGGCGCGACGGCGTGCACGAACCAGGTGAACGCGGTGTGCTGCTGCTCGGCGCCGTACAGGTGCACGTCGTCCATCAGCACGGCGTCCCAGGCTTCGCTGAAGGCGGCGTGCGGCGGCGTGGCCGCGTCCAGCCAGCCGATGGTGCCGCCGCCCGCCGCCAGCATCTGGCGCGCCGCGCGCAGCAGGTGCGTCTTGCCCGCGCCGGACGCGCCCCACAAGTAGATCGGCACGGGCGAGCGCGTGCGGCCTTCGGCCCACAGGCGCAGGTGTTGCGCCGCCAGCGCGTTGGGTCCGGCCGCGAAGCCTTCGAGCGAGGGCTCCGGCGCCAGGCCGATGTCCAGGGCGATCTGCTTCATCGGGCGAACGCGGCGACGGCGGGAAGAATGCGGGACAAGGGGGGCATACAGCCTGGAAGAGGCGCGCGGCGCCATCGGGTGCGCCACGGGGCAGCGCCTAGAATCGGGGCCTGAATTTTAAGCGCCCGCCGCCAACCACCCCTGATATGAGTGCCGCCCCCCCGAACACCCCCCTCCGCTACAAGGACGCCGGCGTCGACATCGACGCCGGCGACGCCTTGGTCGAACGCATCAAGCCCCTGGCGAGGAAGACGCTGCGCGAAGGCGTGATGGCCGGCATCGGCGGCTTCGGCGCGCTGTTCGAGGTGCCCAGGCGCTACCGGGAGCCGGTGCTGGTCAGCGGCACCGACGGCGTGGGCACCAAGCTGAAGCTGGCCTTCGAATGGGACATGCACGACACCGTGGGCATCGACCTGGTGGCCATGAGTGTCAACGACGTGCTGGTGCAGGGCGCCGAGCCGCTGTTCTTCCTCGACTACTTCGCCTGCGGCCGGCTCGACGTGGACACGGCCGCCGCCGTGGTCGGCGGCATCGCCCGCGGCTGCGAGCTGTCGGGCTGCGCGCTGATCGGCGGCGAGACGGCCGAGATGCCCGGCATGTACCCCGACGGCGAATACGACCTGGCGGGCTTTTGCGTCGGCGCGGTCGAGAAGTCGAAGATCCTCACTGGCCACGACGTGGCCGAGGGCGACGTGGTGCTGGGCCTGGGCTCCAGCGGCGTGCACAGCAACGGCTTCTCGCTGGTGCGCAAGTGCATCGAGCGCGCGGGCGCCAACCTGCCCGCCACGCTGGACGACCAGCCGTTCCGCCAGGCCGTCATGGCGCCCACGCGCCTGTACGTCAAGAACGTGCTGGCGGCGCTGGCCGCTCATCCCATCAAGGCCCTGGCCCACATCACCGGCGGCGGCCTGCTGGAGAACATCCCACGCGTGCTGCCCGAGGCCCTGGCCGCGCGCCTGGACCAGGGCAGCTGGCCGCGAAGCGAGCTGTTCGCCTGGCTGCAGCGCACCGCCGGCATCGACGACCACGAGATGAACCGCACCTTCAACAACGGCATCGGCATGGTGGTGGTGATCGCCGCCGAACACGCCGCCGCCTGCGCCGCCACGCTGCGCGCGGCGGGCGAGCAGGTGTTCGAGATCGGCCGCATCGTCCCGCGCGCCGGCGGCCCGGCCGTGGTCATATGAACCACCCCCAGGATCCACGCGCTTCGCCTTGTTCCTCCTCCCCCCTCGAGGGGGCGACGCCAACGGCCGGGCAGAGCCCGTCCGCGGCGTCTGCCGGCGTGGCCTGCTCCGCGGCCGTCGGCTTCGTTGGGCTCATGCGCCGCTGGCCCAACGCCAGCACCGTGGGCCGCTGACGTGCCCTCCCTGCCCGACCCGCGACAGCGCCGCGCCACCCTCGCCAGCCAGGTGCTGATGGCGGCGGCGCTGCTGCTGATCATGTGGCAGGGGCTGCTGCCGGGGCTGCTGTGCGTGTGCCTGGGCTTCGTGGCCACGCGCTGGCTCAGCCCGCACCTGGGGCGGCTCATGCGCATGCGGGACGGCGCGGCGCCCCAGCTGGCGGCCACCCTGGTCGCGCTGCTGCCGCTGGTGCTGGCGGCGCTGGCCCTGCCGCGCACGCGCGGGTTGATCATCGACGCGCCGGGGCAGTACCGCGAGCTGCTGGCCTTCATGGCCAGCACCGTGCTGGAGCTGCGCGACAAGCTGCCGCCCGACATCGCCAGCCAGTTGCCCGAGGGCGCGGCCGACATCCAGCGCGCCATCGCCAACTACCTGGCCAGCAAGGCCGGCACGCTGGCCACCACGGGGCGCGCGTGGCTGGGCGGGCTGCTGTTCGCCTTCGTCGGCCTGCTGGTGGGCGTGCTGGCCGCCGCCCGGCCGCCGGTGCGGCACCTCAAGCCGCTGGCCGCGCAACTGCACGAGCGCGTGCGCCACTTCGGCGAGACCTTCCGCCAGATCGTGGTGGCGCAGTTCTGGATCGCGCTGTTCAACACCAGCCTGACCGCCATCTTCCTGCTGGTGCTACTGCCGCTGTGGGACAGCCGCCTGCCCTACACCATGGCGCTGATCCTGCTGACCTTCGTGGCCGGGCTGGTGCCCATCGTCGGCAACCTGATCTGCAACGGCGTGCTGACGCTGGTGGGCCTGTCCGTCTCGCCGGGGGTGGCGCTGGCCTGCCTGGTCTTCCTGGTGGGCATTCACAAGGCCGAATACTTCATCAACGCCAAGGTCATCGGCCACCGCACGCACATGGGCGTGTGGGAGCTGCTGGCGGTGATGTTCGTGATGGAAGCCGTCTTCGGCCCCGCCGGCCTGGTGGCCGCGCCACTGTTCTACGCCTACCTGAAGCAGGAGCTGCAAGCCGGCGGCTGGGTGTGACGGCCGCGCGGCGGATGCTACATTTTTAATAGCTGTCAGCGCAATGTACACGCTGGCTTGAGGCATATTTCATTCAAAATCTCCAGCCATGTTCGCCCCCACCCCGCCGCCGCCCTATTACGCCGTCATCTTCAGCTCGACCCGCACCGAGGGCGACGACGGCTACGAGGCCATGGCCGAGCGCATGCTGAGCCTGGCGGCGCGGCAGCCCGGCTACCTGGGCGCCGAGAGCGTGCGCAACGCCGCGGGCGAGGGCATCACCGTCTCCTACTGGCGCGACGAGGCGTCCATCGCCGCCTGGAAGCAGCAGGCCGAACACCTGCAGGCCCAGCACCTGGGCCGCACGCGCTGGTACGCCGGCTACCAGCTGCGCATCGCCCGCGTCGAGCGCGCCCACGGCGGCCCGCCCTGACGTTCAGCGCCCCGGCAGCTCGAACACCAGGCAGGTGGTGGTGGCGTGGGCGTACAGCGTGCCGTCGGGGCCGACCAGGCGGGCCTCGGCGGTGGCCAGCTGGCGCCCGCCGTGGATCACCCGCCCCTCGGCGCGCACGCGGGGCACCTTGGGCGTGAGGGCGCGGACCATGTTCACGCCCAGCTCGGCCGTGGTGTAGCCCCGGCCCGGCGGCATCATCGTGTGGACCGCGCAGCCCAGGGCCGAATCCAGCAGCGTGGCGAACCAACCGCCGTGCACGGTGCCCATCGGGTTCAGGTGGCGCTGCAGCGGCGCGCCCTGGAACACGGCGAGGCCCGGACCGACCTCGACCAGGGCGAAGTCCAGCGTGCGGGCGATCTCGGCGTGCGGGATCTCGCCGGCCAGCATGGCCTGCATCACCTCCAGCCCGGTCTTGCCGGCGATCTGGTCGGGGCGGGCCACGCCGGGCCCGGGGCCGGCGTCCAGCCGGGCCTGCACCTCGGCTTCTTCCCGCAGCCAGCGCTCCAGTAGGTTCATGGTGGTCATTCGCGATCCTTTCTTGTACCTGCAATAGTTGCAGATGCAATCATAAATCACGAACGCCGCCGGGCGAGCCGGTGCCCATGACGAAGTCGCCCGCCGTGGCCCGGCCGATGCCCTGCGTCAGGCTGATCAGGTCGGCGCGGCCGCGCCGACAGTCCTGGCCCAGCTGCCGGCGCCATCGGCCATGCCTGAGTCTCGCCTTGCCCAATTCCGGTAGCGAGCGCCATCGGTGTAATTACCTATAAAGAACTACACCCAAAGTTCAAAAAAGAATACCAAAGAGATAACATCTACATGCTGAATAGCACTTTGTCAGTAGTTGATCACATTCTCAAACAAACAATGTAAGGAGTGAGCATGGATATGCTTGTAAGGAATCGGGCGTTTCGGCGACTGGTCGCCGGAATCGCGGCGGCCACCGCGTTGGGCATGGCAGGTACCGCATTCGCCGCCACGGCAGGCGCCGGCAGGGCCTATGGGTTGAACGTGACGGCGAGCCTTCCGATCGTCGGCCTGACCGTACCGCTGGGAGACACGGGTGAGCAAGCCGCGCTGCCCAATTTCGACGTGACGTCCCCCACGGTCCAGGCGAACGTGGCCGTGGGAACCGTGCTCACACTCACCACCGGAGACATCGTCGGCCACACCGAAAGCCACCTGAACCTGAATCAGGTGACCTCCACTGCCTCGGTGGCGGGGCTGCAGGCCAACATAGGCGCCATCGCTCCTCTGCCTGCCGTGTTGGCCCTGAGCGCCGGCGTCATCAGTTCCGAAGCGCGCGCCATCTGCGTCGGCGGCGCGGTCCAGCGCAGCGGCACGACGGAAATCGCCAACATCACGGCCACCGTGTTCGGAAACGCCATCCCCGTGGCCGCCGGAACCTACACGGCCGCGCAAGATCTGATAAATGTGGGTCTTCTGGGCGCCACCGTCAGGCTCACGGTGAACGACATGACCACAACGGGCAACCGCTTGGCCGTCAGCGGCCTCCATCTCGTGGTGAGCGTGCCGTTCCTGAATATCAACATCGACGTCGCGCTGGCCCGCTCCGAAGTCGAAATGCCCAACTGCGCGGCCGCGCCAGGCTCGGTCACCATAACCGTCGACGAGCCGTCCGTGACCTTCGACAACCAGAATTCGGTGCCCGTCAGCGGCACGTGCACGTACGGCGCGAGCGACGTGACGATCACCGTGACCGACGTGGAGCCTCCAGTCACCGCGGACGTGAGCACGACGGTGGCCTGCGATTCGAATGGAAACTACGCCACCAACATGAACGTGTCCAGTCAGAACGATGGAGACGTGACGTTCACGGCCGTTCAGGATACCGAATCGGACGATGAAACGGTGAACAAGAACACCGCCGTGCCCAGCGTGACGATCACTTCCGCGCCCGACCCGATCAATGCCGCACCGCCGTACCCCAACTACACGGTCAGCGGCAGCTGCACCACGGGCGCGGGCAACGTGTCGGTGGTCATCGGCAGCCTGCCAGCGGTGTCCGTCCCCTGCACGGACGGCGGCTGGACGCATACGGCGGACGTGTCCGGCGTCGCGGAGGGCACCGTGACGATCACCGCCACGCAGACCAACGTGAACGGCGAGGACTCCGACACCCGCGATGTCCTGAAAGACACCATTCCGCCCATCGTGACGGTGGAGGCCGACCCGATCAACGCCGGCAACCAGGACACCTACACCTTCGGCGGCACCTGCGAGATCGGCGGCAGCGACGTGACGGTGACCATCGGCACCGGCCCCAACGCCATCGTCCTGACCGTGCCCTGCGACGACACAGGCCACTGGACGGCCGGCCCGGTGGACGTGAGCGAGTTGCCGCGCGGCGAAGTGCCGATCACGGCGACGCAGACCGATCCGGCCGGCAACCCCGGCTCCGGCAGTGCCGCTCCGGTGAAATCCACCGCCGGCGCTGGCCAGCGCGGCATCGCGCCCGTCCCCGTGGGCGGCGTCTGGGCCGGCCTGCTGCTGCTGGCCACGGGCCTGGGCTTCCTGCGCCGCCGCAGGTCGGGCGATGCCTGATTGACCTGTGCCCGGACAGCGCCAGTCAGGCTGCTGTCCCAGGGCTCACCCGCCAAAAGGGCGCCACGATCGTGGCGCCCTTTTTCGTTACCGACCAGAGATTCGGCCCAAAACAATGCCCGATAGCTATCTTAAAGATAGCATACATCTCAATAAACACGCTAGATTCAGGCCCAAAAGACTTGAAATCCCCGGCATCCGCCGCCTGGAGCCCGACGCGCGGATCCGCCGGGGAAGAAGCACACCGCTCGCATCGAGCGCCTCGCGCCCTTGCGCCTGGTGGGGCGTGTAGTAGGCGTTCACGGCCAGCTCGTCCAGCGCACGCCAGCGGTAGACCTCGGCATCGACGAACAGGATGTCGGTGGGCATCGGGATGCGGGACGCCTGCAGCGCGAACAGGGCGCCCAGCGCGAAGTCCTTGCGCTCGCGGCATTGGCGGGCCAGCGCGCACAGCGGCTCGGCGCGCTGCGGGCGGGCGGCGTAGGCGGCCAGGTAGGCCGCGCGCACGGCCTCGGGCGCCGCGCCGGTGCGCTCCAGCAGGGCGGCGGCCTGGAACTGGGCGAACCAGCGCTCCTCCTCCCAGCCGCCCAGTGCGGCGCGGCGCTGGTACTGCGCCAGGCTGGCGGCATGCTGGCCGGCGTCGCGGTAGCTCTGCGCCAGGTAGTAGACGTAGCGTGTGTTGTCGGGTTCATCGCGCAGGGCCTGCTCCAGCACGGCGATGTCCTTGAGGTAGGTGCCGGGGTCGCGGGCGCGGGCGCCGTCGTGCGACACCTCGATGACGGGGCCCGGCAGTTGCTGCCAGGGCTGGGCGCCGTCGGCGCTCAGGTATTCGTGCAGCACGCCGACCCAGCGCCAGTCGCGGCGGGTGGCGACGAGCGCGTTGCGCTGGTACTCGGTGCCGGCCATGCGGCAGGTCAGAAAGTAGCCGTCGGCCGTGAGCGCGGGCCAGGAGAAACCGGCGGGAACGGCCAGTTGCTCGTCGGCGTCGATGAACAGCAGGTGGTCGGCCCGCGCGCGGGCCAGTTGCAGCGCTTCGTTGCGGTTGTGGGCGAAGTTGCGCCAGGGCCGCTCGTGCAGCTCGCCCGCGACGCCGGCCATGGCGCGCCGCACCAGCGCCTGGGTGCCGTCGGTGGAGCCGGTGTCCACGATGACCCAGTGGTCCACCCAGGGCTTGACGCTGGCGAGGCACCGCTCGATCACGGGGGCCTCGTTCCTCACGATCATGTTGAGGCAGATTCTGGGGCGGGACGCAGCAGGCATGGGCATCGGAAAGGGGTAGAAAAGAAGCGGTATTTTGCTATGCCGGGCATAGCTGGTGGCGCAGTATCCACGGGGGCTGGAGGCCGAAAAGACTTCAAAACGCGGAACCCGCCCCCCTCAAGCCAGCCGCCCGCCCAGATCGGCCAGCCGCTCCGCCATGGCCTGCCGGTCGTCGGCGTCGAGGGCCTCGCGCAGGTACAGCGACAGGTCGAGCCGGGCGCGCCGCCGCTCGCCCAGCTCGGCCAGGGCCAGGCCGCGGTCGCGGTACTCGGGCCAGGCGCTGGGCAGCAGGGTGACCAGTCGGTCCTGCACGGCGACGAAGCGCGGCCAGTCCTGCTGGCTGCGGTGGATGTCCTGCAGGTTGCGCAGCATGCGCGCGAGGATCTGGCGCGGCTCGGCGGCGCCAAGGTACAGCGCCAGCGGCACGTCGCGGGCCGGATGGAAGGGCTGCCGGGGCGACAGCTCGTCGATCCGCTCGCGCAACTCGTCCTGGCTGAGCGACTGGCCGGTGAAGGGGTCGATGACCACCCTGCCCTCGCCCAGCCGCACCTGCACCAGGAAGTGGCCCGGAAAGCCCACGCCCTCGGCGCGCAGGTTGAGGCCGCGCGCCAGCTCCAGCCACAGCACGGCCAGCGAGATCGGGATGCCCCGGCGCGTGCGCAGCACGACGTGGAGATGGCTGTTGTCGGGGTTGTAGTAGTCGTTGACGTTGCCGCCGAAGCCCAGGTCTCCGAAGAAGAACTGCCCCAGCGCGCGCAGGCGGTCCAGCGCCGGGGCCTCGGGCGCGGCGCGGCGGCGCAGGCGCGCGGCCAGGTGGTCCATGTCGCCCAGCACCTGCTGCACGTCCAGCTCGGGGTATTCGTCCTGCGCCAGGCTGGCGGCGGCCTCGAGCAGGGGCAGCTGCTCGTCGCTCCGCACCAGCACGGCGAAGTACTGCAGCGGGGTGGGGGTGGACAGGTCGAGCGTCATGCGTCCAGTTGTAGGCCGGGGACGCGGGAGCGTCAACCCCGGCGATGCATCAGCGCCGCAGCAGTTGCCCTGGCCGCAGGCCGGCGGCGGCCAGCGCGCCGAAGTAGACCGCCGCCGCGCCCGCCAGCACCAGCATCAGCAGGCCGGCGCGCGGCCAGGCGGCGATGGCGATCCAGTCGAAGCGGCGGGCGGCCCACAGCAGAAAGCCGCTCATCAGCAGCGTGGCGCCGGCCACCTGGGCGCCCAGCACCACCCAGCCGCCCCGCGGCCGGTAGCTGCCGCGCCGGATCAGCCCCACCAGCAGCCACAGCGCGTTGATGAGCGCGCCCAGCGCGATGGACAGCGTGAGCGCCGCGTGCTGCAGCAGCGGCACCAGCAACAGGTTGAAGCATTGCGTGATGACCAGCACCACGACGGCGATCCGCACCGGCGTGCGCACGTCCAGGCTGGCGTAGTAGCCCGGCGCCAGCACCTTCACCGCCACCAGCCCCAGCAGGCCGACGCCGTAGCCCGACAGCGCCAGCGCCACGCGCTGCACGTCGCCGGCGTCGAAGCGGCCGTGGTGGAACAGCGTGGCGATCAGCGGCGTGCCGAACACCAGCAGCGCCGCCGCGCAGGGCACGGCCAGCACCACCACCAGGCGCAGGCCCCAGTCCAGCAGCTGCGAGTAGCGCGCCTCGTCGCCGCCGGCGCGCGCGGCGGCCAGTTGCGGGGTCAGCACCACGCCCAGGGCCACGCCCAGCAGCGCGGTCGGAAACTCCATCAGCCGGTCGGCGTACCACACCCAGGTGACGCTGCCGGCCGCCAGGTGCGAGGCGATCTGCGTGTTGATCAGCAGCGACAACTGCGCCACGCCCACGCCCAGCAGCGCCGGCAGCATCAGCGTCAGCACCTGCCGCACGCCGGCGTCGCGCCAGGCCGCGCGCACGCGGCCCAGGCCCAGGCCGATGCGCGGCAGCAGTCCGCGGCGCCTGAGCGCCGGCACCTGCACGCCCAGTTGCAGCAGGCCGCCCAGCATCACGCCGGCCGCCATGGCGTAGATCGGCTCGATGCCCAGCCGGGCGAACCAGGGCGCGCCCAGCCAGGCGGCGGCGATCATGGCCAGGTTCAGCAGCACCGGCGTGGCCGCCGGCACGGCGAAGTGCCGCCACGTGTTCAGGATGCCGGCCGACAGCGCCACCAGCGACATGCAGGCGATGTAGGGGAACATCCAGCGCGTCATCAGCACGCCGGCGTCGAAGCTGCGCTCGTCCAGCCCGCTGGCCAGCGCCCACACCAGCAGCGGCGCGGCGAGCACGCCCACCACGCAGGTCAGCAGCAGCGCCCAGGCCAGCGCGGTGGCCACGGCGTCGATCAGCACCTTGGTCGCGGCCTCGCCGTCGCGCGCCCGGCTGGCCGCCAGCACCGGCACGAAGGCCTGGCTGAACGCGCCCTCGGCGAACAGCCGCCGCAGCAGGTTGGGGATGCGGAAGGCGACGTTGAAGGCATCCGTCAGCCCGCTCACGCCGAAGGCCGAGGCCATGAGCAGGTCGCGCGCCAGCCCGGTCACGCGCGAGGCCAGGGTGAGCAGGGAAACGGTGGAGGCGGCTTTGAAAAGACTCACGAGTGGTTCCCGAAGGGGCCTGAAGTGTAGTCCGGCACGCCCCTGGTAGAATGCGCGGTTCTGCCGACATCATCCGCAAACCCCTAAAGGAACACTTCGATGGCTGCTGGAAAGCCCAAGAAAAAGAACCCGCGCCTGGCGTCGGGCCGCAAGCGCGTCCGCCAGGACGTCAAACTCAACGCCGCGAACACCTCGCTGCGCTCCAAATACCGCACCGCCGTGAAAAACGTCGAGAAGGCCGTGCTGGCCGGCGACCAGGACAAGGCCAAGAGCGCCTTCGCCCTCATGCAGTCGGTGGTGGACACGGTGGCCGACAAGGGCATCTTCCACAAGAACAAGGCCGCGCGCGACAAGAGCCGCCTGTCGGCCAAGGTCAAGGGCCTGGTCCAGGCCGCGGCCTGACCCCCACGACACACCCGCCCGGAAGGGTCGCCCCGACCCTCTCCGCCGTTTGATTCGGGTGCGCTGCCGGCAGAACGAAAAAACCGCCTTCAGGCGGTTTTTTCGTTTCGGCTTCAGCAGAAGCCGCCGATGCTGCAGGTTGCGGTGGCGAGAGGAACAGGTGTCAACCCAGGTGAGGACGGATCAGGCGGGATTGCTCCCGCCCTTTCTGGATTCGCCCGCCATCGGCCATCAGGCCGATGGGGTCGATTTACCTGCTCATATCGGCGGCTTAACCCCCAACATCGCCGCCGTTCCCACCGCCACCGTTCCCACCGCCACCGCCCACGACAGCGCCGGTCCAGCGATGCGGGATGGTCAGGCCGTAGTTGCCATTGCCAGCCTTGATCGAGGTGGCCGCGAAGCCCACCACCGGCACCGGGTGGATGGCGGTGGGTGACCCGGACCCGGTCCCCGTGTTCTGGCTCATCTGCAGCTTGGCCCAGCCCGCCACGCCCGGCAGCGGGTGCGTCACGCTGTGCGCCGTCACCGCCGCTTGCAGC
>Ga0075163_10002263_pt1 | contig 25956 bp, 32 predicted proteins | sample JI1023141ADNA_FD_71478 | JGI IMG/M metagenome (GOLD analysis project Ga0075163, IMG submission 71478) | Wastewater effluent complex algal communities from Wisconsin, to seasonally profile nutrient transformation and Carbon sequestration -... | ecosystem: Engineered > WWTP > Effluent > Algae...
TTAAGTTTTAACTATGTAGCCTGGAAGCTTGAGATGTCTTATGGTTTAATACCTGGACGAGGTTCTACATCTAGCTTCTTTGACTCGATAAGGCACAACAAGTGACAAGAGTCTCAATTTACGTTGACTACTGTAAAAACGATTTAACTCTAGCGGCTATACAGGTAGCCGATTGGTTATTGAAACTTGGTATAGATGTTGTTTTTGTAACGCCAGATAAGGTAAAAAGCGGAATACACCCATACTGGGATAAAAGGGTATACAGTTTCAATAACAGTAGCACCCTAGCGTTAAGACTAGTTCCTGTCGATTACATTTTCTGGTTCACCCTGGATGTTTACGTCTATACTGTAGTGCTGCCGATTCTTTTTGCTAACACTAAAATCAAGGAACCTAAGAACATCTTGTTTCCTTGTTGGCAGCAAGAATCGTTCATGTTAGACACGCTTTTTATTATTGCAGATAAAGTTGTCTTTCTCTCTGACGATAACTTCTACTGGTTTGATTGTAAGAAGTACAAAGAAGTTAAGTCTAAGTTTATTCGGTTACCGCTGGTTGCTGCCAATAAGGTAATAGTGCCGAAGAAGACTAAGATAAAAGGCAAGTTAAAGCTTCTAATCACTTTAAGTAAGTGGATATTCGACGACGATCCCTACTTACTTGAGCACATTGTACGGATAGCTGTAGCTGACGATTGCGACGTAACCATACTGCTAACAAACAGTGTGAATAGAGAAGTGCGTAAAAGCCTTAAACAGATGCAAGTTGATTACGGTATCAAGTGTAAGAAGCTGAACTATTACGCTCACCTAGGTTATGAAGCAGCTCAGTACGACTTAATCTATGTTACGGATACACGTTATGCTTGCGGAGCTAAACTTAGTCTGATATACCCTAGCGGCACACCCATAGCCGCATATCGAGTACCTCCAGCTACCAGTTTTGTACACAACTTAACTACAGGATACCTGCTGAATTGTGGACTAGAAACAGGTAGTCGACCGGTAGGTAAAGTCTACGATAGCACTCACATACAACATTTGCTAAGACTTCTCGCTCAGAAAGATTTGGCAGTGCTTAGTAAAAACATTCATTCTACTTATGGATCAATGCAAAAGATTTTTCAGGAGACTTTAAATGCGATTCTTTCCTAGATTGACTTTAGCCATAGGCATGCCTGGAGCCTATATCAATCACTTGATTAGCCGTTTAGTTCACGAAAAAGGGTGTGTCATATTGTGGCCAGAGCAGAATATTAAAGTCACGGATGGCAAGAGATTTCTGACTGAAAACCTTCAAAACATTGAAGTGCACAACATACACAAAAACATAATTCGTAACTTCAGCAGCTACAATTCAGATGATTTGTTCTGCGACTATTATCCGATACCCAATCCAGATGATGTATTTCCTGGCCCAAAGGAATTTTTATCCAGGTTCAAATGGTCTTCGAACGTGGTTGTATCTGACAATCTACTGTTACCATTTTTACACTTGTGGCTACCTTATGCACACAAAGTTTATGAAATAGATAGTAGCGAGGAAGAAGATCTAGAAGCCTTAAAGAAGTGGACTAGAGGAGAAAAGGATGTAGAAGAACTTAAACGAATACGCAAAGTATTTGCTCAACGTAGTCAAAAGGCTTTATTTGAAGCTAGAGTAAAGCCCGCTGTCATAATTCCAAATAGTCGAATCTCACAAGTTACTTTATAGGTGCCCCATGCAATTGAACAACGAATCCGTTATTCCCACCGATATCTTCTCATTCATGTTAAACGAATTTCACAAGGAGACAGGTCAACACGCAAGTATGTTATCTCCGACTAGTGTAGAATCTTTTGTGGTTTGGTGTCAGAATTATTTAAGCAAGAACAGACCTGCTCAGCTTACTATGGTTACGGATAACTACGGTATCATGCTGACTAACGGTAAGTCTTTTGTGCTTGCACCTCCAGTTACGACACAACAGACAAAAGGCTCTATGGCAAGTGATCAAGGTGTTTCGATTAAAATCTAGATTTTAAAGGTACAAAGAATGATTAGTGAACCTATCCCATTAGAAAACATGTTTGCGGATTTTTGCGTTTATCGTTTATTAGTTAATTTCGGTATTGAACAAGGCGATTACAAGAAGGCTACACCTGCTGCTCTTAATGGCAATGATTTTGTAGACTATTTTAAATATTTTCGTAAAGAGGTTGAGCTAACAGAGAATTTCGATAGTTACAAAGAAAATCCTTTGTTCCTACAGTTTCATGAGTTTGTACATAAGCAAATGACTGCAAAGTTTAGCAACTTGCAAACCTATGTAGATCCTGATCCTACGGACTCAGCCGATAAAATGGGTTCTGTTGTTCCAGAGTCTGAATTGAATTTGCAGATAATCGAAGTACCTGCTGAGGCCATAGAGCAGGTAACCGAAGGAGCAGTGAAAGCTACTTTATCTTTTATCAAACAAGGTAAGATCACTTTGGATATGCTATATCCTGAGTATATTGTCTTAGTCGATAAGATACTTGCCTCAATACCAGCTAGGCTTAAGGTTATTGAGGTGAGTAATATTTCAGTTACTCGCTGGTCCGATCAGACTTTACATATTAATCAGCTGGATATGATTAATATCGGAGGGGCTTCCTTGCTGTCCGGAGCACAGCATATGGCTAGTAAACTAGTGTTTAATCTAGTAGAACAATCTGTGAACTACACAGTAGACCAATCTTTAGTTAAGCCGGAACAACTGTTAACTAAGGCACACACAGCTATGTTACCGTCAGCTGATCTACAAGAATTAAATGATTTTCTCGACAAGTTTGGCACGACCGAGAGTAGGTCAAACATGGTTAAGGTGTTAAAATCTTTGGTTGAAGCTTTTACTAAACCCAACAATGAGTGAGAATCACGATGGAGCAAGGAAGGTTACATCTGGCCGTAGGAAGCGGCCTAGCCATCATCAAAAGCCACGAAAAGCCCGACAGGAAAGGGATGAACACCTATTTACTAGAGTGGATAGGCGAGATCGGAAAATTCCTAAAAAGGACAACGTACAGGACAAGTAGTTGTGCTGTCTTGTTGCCTACTAGCTATAAGCTATCAGGCATAGCAAAGCAGCACGATGAAGTGTTTATACGAGTGGAATCGACACCTCAGATTGAGGGCGAAGTAATCTGGCTTAATCCAAACCAGCTCGAAATTAGCGGAATTCTCTTTGATATAAAGACTAAGCCTAGATATACTCTAGGCTTCATTACTTTTAGTACCAAGGTGCATTCATGCATAAGCCAGTAGAGCAAGCAATTCGTTTCTTTAAAGACAGTAAGCCTACTTCCAAAGAGTTAAAAGCCGCAGTAGCTCAAGGGCAAACATTAGCCCGAGAGGTATTACGGCTTACGCAATTGGTAAGTAAGACGAACAAGCAAATCAATCATACCTGCAGTAAACTTGTAGAAAGTAACGCTAGGCATGGTTGATCCCGGTATTGGTTACAGGCTGATCTTAGTAGGACAAGATGAGCCTGAACCCGAGGATGAGTTCTTTTTAGCAGCTAGGGAGGAGTGGCTACCTAGGTGGTCACCCCTCTCTCCTTTTAACCCTGATATTATCTATCGACGCAAAACAAATGAATCGATTTATATTCTGGGACACACTCAAATCAAGAGTGAATGATGATCACATTGGTTTGGGCTTATATGTAGGTTATGTCAAGAAGAAACAGTATCGTATGTTGGCTTCAGTTCATAAGCTAGATAGCGGTAAGTTTGCTTGGCATACGTTTGATACACAAGGCGGGGCAGGAATAGAGGGAGTTGAAACTACACTTGAGCAGGCTCAAAAAGAAGCGGCTCACGCGATCATACAGCAAAACTTTATTGATCTAGGTAAGCTAAATGGCAAATAAATTACACTTATCTTGGCCTGCAGGTTTAGCACCAGCAGTATCTACAGTCTGCAAACTGATAGACACAAATAAACAACCACTAGCTCCTCTCAACGCTAAGCAGTGGTTCCTAACTCAAAATCCAGATTTTAACCGGTTGATACTAGTGCTAGCGGATAATGACGTAAGAGTGGCTAAGCGATGGATTAATAAGCTTCAGCTCTTGGGGCAACCTGATAACATCATCTTATCCTTTGATAAGACGGATATCCAGCTGTACAGGCCAGTCTGTACCTTCTTTACGAACACTGAGATTACATTGCACTATTTACATAAGGCTGTACAAAACAGCATAATGTAAGGCTAACCGAAAGGAATTCGTATGCCATACAAATCTCATGCCCAACGTAAATTCTTTAACGCTAATCGCAAGAAGCTCGAGCAATCTGGCGTAGACGTGGACGAATGGAATCAATCTAGCAAAGGTAAGAAGCTACCGATGAAAGTGCAAGAATCTCACTCTGAAATTCGCTCTTTGGCTAAGAAGGCTGCAGAATTCGCTTACGAGCATGCGTATATTAGTACACAGACAACTAAACAAGCTATAGATATCGTTACCGCTAAGAGAATATCGAGACCTATACACAGTTTTATTGATAGGACAGTTATAGGGGAAGAAGAGTTAGCTACTCCACAGGACAAAGACTTTAAGAATTGGCAAAACATAGCCAATTACATGCAAGCGGCCAGACCTCATGAACTACAATCCACAAAGATTATGTCTGGACCTGTAAACAGTAAGCATGTCATTAACCAACTGGATAAACATAGACATCAAGATACACATCTAGAAGATGCTTTAGGTGTTAGAGACGAATTAGCTATGCTATATTCGGAACTGCCTAACAATGCATATGAACATCTTCCAGCTTCTTATCACCCTCATGCAAATACTGTGTTTCTTAACGAGAGATCGCCCGGAGTACTGATGCATGAGCTAGGTCACGCGATAGACATGCAACCTAGACAAGGAGAATCTAACAGTAAACGACTTTTACGTTGGGAGTATAAACCACAGTTACTATCTGAATTTGATGCATGGCGAAAAGGCAGAAAGGCTTATCAAGAAGGATACGCCGCAGACGACACGGTTGATGATCATTCGGACTATCTGGCTAATATGAAAAGCTATCATGCTCGTAAGTATCCAGCATATGGTACATATTTAGGGGGTACTCTGGGTGGACTAGGAGGTACTGCCTTGGGTGGTTTAGCGGGCTACCTAGCTACACAAAATACAGGAGTTATCAGCCCTAGGCTTATATTAGGGTTGGCAGGGCTTGGAGGGGCTATCGGTGGTACTGCCGGTGTTTTTGGCGGTTCTGCTTTAGGTAAAGGTTGGGCTAAATTCAGAGAACAAGCTAACGAGAAAAAAGATTTAGCTATGCTGGATAAACTTAAAGGTAACCCTGAGGCCTTAAAAGAGATTAGACAGCGTTTAATGGAGTTAAGAGGTACGCAAAGCAGTAAGTCTAAAAAGAAAGTAATTTCTAACAAAGCTAGAAAAGAAGAGAAGGAAGACGTAGCTTCCTTAGCTAAAGCTGCAGCTATTAGACATAGTAATAGCGATAAAGCAGAAAAACCAGAATTACAATCGGGAAAAGAAGAGCAAGTTGTACCACCAGTTAATACAACCAGTAAATCTAGTATCTCACCACTGCTGACTGCTGGAATATTGGCAGGTGGAGTTGGTTTACCTTTAGGGGCATATTTGCTAACTCAAAATAACAAACAACAGGCAAGTAATCCTCAAGGGTATAAGTACATACATTACGCAGCTGACACAGGCTGGGATTTAGGACACATAGCAAGAAGTATACGTGAAGCAACTGACAGGGGTATACTCAATTTTAACGATTATAGTCATACAAAGTTACCGTATGTAAGCATAGATCACTTAGGCGATACATTTCCTTTTGGTTATCATAGCTTAGTTCACCAATTTAGGCGGATGGTACAACCTACTCAACCGTTTTACAGTTACGCACCAAGATATTAATCAACTAAATGCTTATCGCCATGAAACAGGGAAATATCAATGCTAACAGTCAGTGAACTAGCCAAACAAGCAGCCCTGGGAGCTATTCTTAAAGCAGTTACACCTGCTATTAAACGCAGTATACCTGCAGCTAAGAACTTGTTTAATAAGGCTAAACCCGTAGCTTCTTCAATTGTAAGACCGACAGTAAAACCGAATCCTAGCTTGATAGCAGCTAACACCAAACCGTTTAATCCAGTACAAAAAACGGTTAACTACATAGCTAATGTACCTAAGGGTGAAGCGTTCTCTCAGCGACCTGTAGCTAACACATTTAGGTTATTAAAATTAGATGGTGTTCCGTTTGTACGTAGAGCAGGTCAGGCTAGTATTCTTGGTGGGTTAGGAGCAGGAGCTTATGGGGCTTATGATTTCCACCAATCTAATTTGCATAACATAGATGAGGGTGTAGGAGCTATAGGTAGAGCCGCAGGGTTAGAAGCCGCCAAACAACAAGCATTAAAGCAAAAAGCACAAGATATGCTTTGGAAGAGCTACGGAAGAACACTTACAGCACCTATTGATAAGTATTTTCGCGGTTATGATTCTTATGGTACCCAAGCTAACCAGACAGATAGAGCTGCTCAGGATGAGATAATACTAGGCGGGCTCAACGATTATGTTAAACGACAACTGACTAAACAACCTAATGTACCCATAGTTAAAAGACTCGTACGTAACAGAACACCTGTTGCAGCTGCGATAAATAACATAGTTAATTATGTACCAAGGTTAATAGGCCAGAATATGCAGTATACTGATCCTACTGTATATGCAGACAACCTAGCTAAGATAGAAGAGAATAATCCTCAGATACAGCAAGCTAAAGAGTTGGCTAGAATGCTTAACGGAATAACGCAAGGAAATATCAATGCTAACAGTCAGTGAACTAGCTAAACAAGCCTTTGCAGCTACACAAAAGTTTCCTGGATTCGATGCTAAAGGTACTGCTTTAGCAAATCAAAAACCCGGGATTGATCCTATAGGTAAGCCACCCTTGAATGTACCCAAGCGGCCTTATGCAGATATGCCTATTCCCCCTACCACAGCGGCTCCTGACCCAGGTCAATCTCCAACTCCCTACCAGGATAGCCCTATTCCGCCCACCACAGCTGTTCCTGATATAGGTATGCCACCTACAACCTATAAAGACATGCCAATGCCTGCTAATGCTGTTTTGCCTGATGCAGGTATTCCTCCTTTTGGTACGCAAGGCGTAGGTAGTATGTTTAAGAGAATGGGGCAGCAGGCTACGGGTACGGTTGCTGATTTAGGTCGTAGAGCTGCAACAGGCTTTCAAACAGGTATGAACCAATTGCAGAAAGCAGATCAATTGGCGGGTAGTTACTACCCTAGAATTCCTAGAAGCTCTGTACCTGCTGATGGTAACTATGTTAAGCCAGAAACAGAAGCAGCTTTCAATAGCTTTAACCAAGAAGCAGCTAGAGTGGCACCACCTATAAACAGAGGTAAAATTATTTCTGATCGTATTCAAGAGAACCTAGCTAATGCTTCGCTACAAGGAAGACAACAAGCTAATTCCCGAGTAGATGCTAATCTAGCCCGTACAGCTCAGCTGGGTAGAACACTAGGCGGGGCAGATTACAGACAAGCGGCTAGTAGAGGAGTTGTACCTCAACGAGGTATGGGACCGCTTCCTAGCGATGCAGCTAGAAAACCACCAGCTCCGTTAGGTGACGGTGGCGTTGCTCGTAGAGCAGCAGATGCGGCTAAAGCCAGAATGCGAGCAGGTACTACCGCTTGGGGGGCTCCTACTTATAAACCTGCTCCAGAGCTGGCTACTGCAGCAGGCTCTTCTGCACCTATGACGACATCACAATTGCAATTTAATCGACATAAGCATAACATGGCTAATAACCCTGCTTATGCCAATAGGATTAATACACAACGCCAACAACGTACAGCTCAACTAGAGCGACGTAATTCGTTCAAACTAGGTGGTAAGCCAAATGGAATTACGTCCTGATGTTTCTTTAGTCGTAGTTGTAAACGATAAAGAACAAGTACTAGTTATTCGCCGTAGCGAATTGAGTTCAGATACAGGTAGATGGGAATCACCTGTTGGGCACAGAGACTCCGGTGAAACAGCCAGAGAAGCAGCTTTACGCGAAGTGAAAGAGGAAACAGGACTAACTGTAACCCTGTTTCCTGAGTCTTTTGAGAAGAAGAATCCGGACGGAAAGACTATTGCAGTCTTTATGGCTAAAGCAGATACAGAGGAAGTTAAACTAGAGCCAAAGGAACATGATAGCTTCAAGTGGTTAACACTTAAAGAAGTCGCAGACCTTAGTCCAACACACCCCTCCTACAAATCGGATGTAAGGAAGATCATAAAAATGAATGCTGCTACACAAGAAAAAGAAGCTATGTCTATCGGGCGAGGATATTTACCGCCGCAATTACGTCAGAATAACTATTTGGCTACTTATCCATTAGGTGCTCGTATGCCAGCTAAGCCAAACCCAGCCGCTCAGGTTAAGCCTAAGGCGATTAAAGCGGATGCTCAAGGAGTGCAAGCAGCAATGAATAAGCGAGGAGCGGAGGAGAAGAAGGAACATACTGCCAAGATGAAGACCAACGATTGGTCCACAGGTAACGCTGCCATTGATTCGCTCAAGGAACATATGCGTAAATCTGGTTTTGATTCATTTCAGATGAGCTTCTTTACTCGTTTAGCGGAACAAGGATATACCGCTGAACAAGTTAAACAGGCAGTAGCTAAAGTTGAGTCTATCGATAAAGAAGCAGCGGACTCCTTAAAATCCGGATTTGAAAAGATAGCTAACCCTTGGTTGAGTGCGGCTATGCGAGCAGGTAGCGGGATTAAGAATCAACTACCTGGAATCGGTAAAGCTATTTGGAATGGAGGTAAAGGAGCAATAGGCAAGGTAAGAGGTAATATAGCTTCATTACAAAGTTCAGCTACCAAGGCTCCTTTAACTACCGCGAAAGCTTTAGCTCCAAGGGCAGGCATTGGAGCAGTAGCAGGAGCAGCTAATCCAACTGCTCCTGACGCAAGTACTGCCTTTTCCGACCCATTAGGTTATGCCTCTCGAGTAGCTCCGCACATGGCAGCTGGTGCATTGACGACCACTATCGGAGGTAAGCCTGCTACTAGATTTGCACAGGGAGCAGTTTCTGGTTTTGGTACCGGACAAGGTACCGGTATGGTTACGGATGCTTTAGGCTATACTAATAACGCTAGAGTAAATTTAGGTAATGCTGGTTGGGGTTTAGGTGGATTAGGTTCCGCAAGCAGAATTGTTAAGCCTGAAACACTAGCTAAGTTTGATCCTATAACTTTAGGGGCTAAAGGTATTCAATCCGGTTTGAACAGTAATGCGGCTAAATTTGGTCTACCTGCAGCAGGTTTATTAGGTGGAGGTTATTTTATTGGTGACTCCATTCAGTCTGCAGCAGAAGCAGCTAATCCATTTAACCCAGCCAACAAAGATAAAGCTCAACAGATGATGAGTGATGCTTTGTCTTCCAACAAGGATTTCCAGGGTGCGGTTAGCGGATTAAACAATGCAACTAGTTCTGTAGCTAACGCTGCAAACAGTTTCGGTGAAACAGCTAAAAGCTGGCAACCTGGAAGCCTACTAGGTGGTCAGGGTGGTGGAGGTAATGGTTTAGGTGATATGTTTGGAAACCTAGGTCAGACCTTTAAGGACAATCCTTGGTTGTTGCCTATGCTGTTATCTGGCTTAGGTGGAGCTGGGGCAGGCTACGCTATGGGCGGTGGCGGCGGAGCTATGTTGGGTGGATTAGGTTTACCTCTGATCATGTACTTGCTGTCGCAGCGTAATAGTCAGCAGGCAGGTGCAGCACCTCCTACTAATCCAGCAGTACAACCTGCACTGCCTCCGGCCTCGACTCTCCCACAGCGACCAGGAACTATGGGTGAACCAGACTTAGGAGCTATTGCTGATAACATGAAACAATAAGTACAGGTGAGTGAGCTGTCTACTTAGTTTGGTAATTGGCTAGATCATAAGTAGATATGTCTTTCCTCGAGAGACGAACGTGCTGGCAAAAAATCCAAATGTAACACGTTCCGGTTGTTTGTTTATGTGGATCATAGCGTTTTTGCGTTGCCAGGGCTCCTTTTCCGCTACCACAAGTAACCTGAAATAACCTCCAGTGAGGTTAAATCGCCTGAGGGCCAAGACCCAGGTGCAAACAACTAGCTCACCTTTTTAAAACAAAGATCATGTATTCCTAACGAATCATGATCTTTGTTTTGTTTTTACCAACCTGTATAATGCCATAGGTGTCAGCATGGTATAAGGAGAACGCCATGAAACATATCTATGCGAAAGGCAGGTGATCCGTATCTCGGTCAGCTTTGCATTTCGTAGAGCTGACCGTTAATAGGAACTCTCTATGTTTAATTTCTTCTGGTCCAATAGTTACGATCAACAATTACAAGCGATTGAAGATCGTTTAGCTAAAATCGAGAAACTACAGCAAACGTTGTTGAAAAATCAACAGATACTGGATCAGAATAACGAACATAGAACAGATAAAGTATTAAGGCTACTAAATGCAGTATTATTGCGTTTAGGACCTAAAGATGAGATCAAACTTTTGTATGTCGGAGAAGACGAAATGACCAAGCAAGTTTTTGATGTAGTAATTGTATTGCCTCCACCATCCGCACCAGACGTAGCAACTCGTGAAGTTGTAATTACCGATGGACAGACAGCGGCTACTCTTACAGTAGCAGGTGATGCAGTTAAGCTAGACCCTCGTGAGTATGCCAAGGACGAAGCTATTAAGGTAGCTCTGACAGACATCGACGGAGCAGGTAATCGTTCGCCTGTACGAGTTAAGGACTTTGTGATTGTTGACACCTTTGCTCCTCCACAACCAGGAGATATCGGTTTGCTTGTTACTGCAGAACGTTTCGTTGATGACGAACCTGTAGAACCTGTAGTTCCACCTGCAGTAGAACCTGAAGTGGTTGAACCGCCTGTAGCTGAAGTACCAGAAGATCAACCTGTAGTTGATGTTCCAGTAGTAGAGGAACCAGTTGCAGATGTTCCTGTTGTTGACGTTCCAGTTGCAGAACCTACTGTTGAGCCTGCAGCCGAAGTTTCTTCGGACGAAGAAACCAACGGTTAATATCGTTTAATTTTAGTTTGTGTTTTCAAGGGTTAGCTGTAAAAGGCTAACCCTTTTTTTATTTAGGAGTATACAATGGAAAAAGTGACATTTGGCGAACTATGCAAACTATTCCCAGCCAAAACAGAAAAAGAACTCACAGAGATCTTTGAAGTACAGCGAATTAAATACGATCCTATAGGTTGGTTTCTTGCTGAAAATCACATGCTGGACAGCAGCAAACTAGGTAGTAAGTTTTTGCTGCCATACGGACCTAACAACACCTACAAGACTGCCCCTACTCATCCTTTTTCGATAGATGGTACTGCCAGCGGAACTGTTTGCGTTACACACTATCTACTAAAAGAAGATTTTGATAATGTCAGAGCAAAAACCCAGTAACAATTATCAAATTAAGTACGGCGACGACTGGATGAAAACAGCAGAGTCCAACCTTAATAGTAAAGCACAGTTTCCTTTTTTTTCTGCTGAGGATATAGCTAAGTTAGAGGATTGTTTCAAGGAACAAACTCAAAGTAAGTCAGAAGCCCAAAAATTATTTAAGGGGTTAAACCAAAATAAACCTACACTGTTTGGACAAACTTCGACAGCTATGAGCCATGCAGTTCAAATGGCGGGGCTACAGATACAAATATCAAAGATAAGTCAAACGTATGAAGGCAGGGAACTGATTAAGCAATTAAACCTTATGCATGATACTGGTTTAATCTCTACGGCTGATTTTTACTCTGAATTAAACAAAGCAGCAAAAAGTAGTAAGGATAAGCCTTATACGTTCAACAAAAACTGTGACTACATTCCTCAAACTTATTCGGAGGAGGACTTATTCAAAAAAATAAAAGAAGCAGAGAAATCACGACCAAACGGTACTCCGGTTATGACTACAGACAAGCAACCCAAAAAGCCCTTACCTATGGGACTAACTAGACCAGAAAAGTTAACACCTCACGAAGTATCTAAGCGACAGCAGGATGTAGCAAGTAGACTTGAATCTCTATTAGCTAGCTATATCAAACCCGATGGTAGCTCTAAAAGCATAGACTCTTCTGAGTTGTTACCTATCATTGTTTCGCTAGCAGAAATAGCGTCCTACGTATTTGTAACGCAGCATAATCAGATACATGCAGGAGGGCAGCAAAACAAGCTAGAGGAACTGCAGCGTAATGTACGTGAATTAGTAAGCAACTCTACCACTACTGTTTCAGTTTTGCAGAATCATTCTTCTAACTTAACCACACTTAATACGACAACGGAATCGCTGCACAGTGCAATGGCAGAGCTTAAAAAGGAAATTGAACAACTCAAGATAGAAAAGCTTGAGTTAAAGAAATCAAATGATAGACTTAGAGCTGATCTAGGTCCACGCAAACGTAAGATAAAAGGGAAACCCAAGAATGATTGAATCAGAACAACTTGAATTGGTTTTAGCTCACAATGAATATCGGGAGAGTGTAGGGCTGGGTGAATTGACTGCTAATCCGCTGCTCACGGAATTAGCTCAAGCTCATGCACAGTGGATGAGCGATAAACGCACGATGTCTCACGGTTCCTGGTGGTCTAACAACACACTGTCTACTCGAATTAAGAAGGGTGGTTACAGGTACCGTGGTATTGCGGAAAACGTAGCCGCAGGACAATCTACGGTAGCCCAGGTATTCAAAGCTTGGCTTAACAGTCGAGGACACAGGAATAACATCAGAGGTAATTACACGGAAGTAGGCGTAGGGCGTGTGGGCGATTATTGGTGTGTCATATTCGGTAACCCTAGATAATCATGTGTAATTTTATGGATAGTTTAGGTTATGCCTGGGGAGATGCTAAAAAACCCTTACATGAATTGATGAAAGAGAATGAGATGGCGAAAAAGAATACTATTGTAACCAAAGTTGACCCTGATGTAACAAAAGAAAGGTTAACAGAGTTAGACGATTTGATTGCAGGTGTTTCACAGAAGGCTGTAGGTAAGCCTAAGCCAAAGCCTAAAACAGCTCCAATGACTAAACCACTTACTGTAAAGAGAAAGATAGATAAACGATGACATTCGACCCTAGATTATCTCAACCAAAATTATGGAATGCTCACCAAGCTTCTGATATTAGAGGTACTCTTATACGAGCTTTTGAATCAGATGTAATACAGAGCTTTGAACACGAAAATCGTTTAGCTTTCGGTTCTTGTGTCGCAGACGTTAATTATGTTGTGTCTAATCAGTACACACTAAGGGGCATGCATTGGCAGAGAGGCAGTAGTGCCTGTGCAAAACTGCTTACCTGTGTTGCAGGAGAAATTCAGGATGTGATTGTAGACTTGAGAGTTTATAGTCATTCATATCTAAAGTACGCTTCTTATCTCTTGTCAGGGGATAAACCACAACACCTGTTTGTACCTAAGGGTTTCGCTCATGGGTTCTTAACCTTATCTACAACCTCTACCGTAGTTTATGCTATTGGTTATCCTGGGTACTGGAAACCTGACGAGAGAAACCTTGTATTTGATGATCCAACCATTAACATTAGCTGGAATGTTGATAAACAGCTAATCATCTTGTCTAATAAGGATAAGAAAGCTCCTACTCTAAAGCAGCTAGACGATAAAGCCCTAATCTTCAATTAACCAGGATATTTATGAACATTCTTATTACAGGTACAGGCGGGTTTATAGGCTCTAACGTGATTTGGCACCTAGCCAACTTCACTAGCCATAAGCTTATATGCTTGGATTCTTTCAAATTCGGCATGAAAAGTAACGCCGAGCGGCTCAAGTTAGCTTTGAAAGATATACCTAATAGTAGGTATACTGTAATGGAGTGGGATCTGACACACGACTTTAGTCAGCCATTTGTTAACCAGCTACTGCAGCATGATGTTGATATTATCCTAAACATTGCTAGCGATAGCCATGTTACACGGAGTATCAGTAATCCTGCAGCTTGCTGGTTTAACAACTGTGCATTGATCTACAACATGTTGGAACTGAGTCGCAAATTAAAGCCTAAGGCTTTTATACAGATCTCTTGTTATGATGGACAGACAAGGGTAATGACACCTGCCGGATTTAAGACCTATGATGAAGTCAAGGTCGGGGATACAATTTTAACTCTGAATCCTATTACTGGATTACTTGAAGACAAGAAAATTTTGGACGTAATTGTACAAGACTATGTAGGCGAAATGTATCACTTTAATCGGGGTCGTATTGATTTAATGATTACGCCAAACCACAGAATGCTTTATCAAGATCAAAAGGGAATCCATACGGATTCTGCTGAGAATCTTATGAAAAAAAGTTATGCTCGTAAGCTCCCTAAAGCAAACTGGATAGGTATAAGAAAAGAAAAAACACTTATTCCTGGTTTTGGTGAGGTAGATACTCATGACCTATTTTATCTTTGCGGGCTGTATATCGGTGATGGGTTTACAAACCGACTAACTAAAAAAGTTAAAAATAAAACAGGATTGAAACGAGCTGAGTATTTGAAACTTTGTAGAGACACGAAAGGTAAATTCGTCTTTAATGGAAAAATCGGTACAGAAGAAACGACTGAATGTGTATCACATCGTATTTGGTTGGATATTCCTTTTGACGACTCAGCATTTTCCAAGGCCTGTGAGGTTCTAGACAGGCTAGGTTTAAGTTACACAACACCAAAAAATAAGTCTGGAGAACACATTTACTTTTCTTCAGCAGCTTGGTTAGACTGGTTCAAGCAATTTGGAACGTATGCAGAAAATAAACATATTCCAGATTGGATGTTACAGTATGATAGATCTTACTTGGAGAAGCTTTTCGAGGGTCTAATCGATAGCGATGGACGTGCAGCTTCAACTAACGCCTATACCACTTGCTCGCCTTCTCTCGTCAGAGATCTGTGCGAATTAGGTATCAAACTCGGTTATTTCCCTGTCTTTAGAAAAAAACACACTAATGCTTTTTATGCTAAAGAAAACCGAACTATAAAGGGCACAAGTTATTATGTGCATTTCTGTACTACTCATCCTAACTTTTCTAAGGGAAATTTATCAAAACAACCCTATAACGGTAAAATATGGTGTTTAAAAGTTGAGGATAACAAAAATCTTATCGTAGAGAGAAATGGGCGTATCGCTATATCGGGAAACACAGACGAGGTTTATGGGGACGCAGGGTGGGATGGTCCAGGACATCCGGAATGGGACACCATAGTACCTTCCAACCCTTATTCTGCGTCTAAGGCAGCTCAAGAAGCGTTATCAATCAGTTATTTTCGTACCTACAACGTACCTTTGGTATTGACCAACACCATGAACGTTATAGGAAAATGGCAAGATCCAGAGAAGTTCCTGCCAAAGATGATTAAGCGAATCTTAAATGGTGAGGTGATTACCCTACATGCGGATAATATTGATACTGAACCTAAGGTAGCAACACGAGTTTGGCTTGATGTACACAACATGGCGTGTGCTTTGAGTTTTATAATTCACAACCTAGCTAAACTGGATTTTAACCAAAGACAAAAACCACCTAGATTCCACTTAGTAGGTGACGTGGAATTAAGTGTTTTAGAGTTAACTCGTATCGTTGCTAACATGTTAAATAAGACGCCTAAGTACGAGCTAGTGCAAGGAGACAAGGAACGCCCAGGTTACGACCGACGATATGCGTTAGTAGACAATAACTTGAAGGCTATGGGATACAACCATCCTATACCTTTACAGATGACACTCAATCACATAGTCGATTGGGTTATCGCAAACCCTAATTGGGTATACGAATAGCTTCAAACAAACACAGGGATGTATGATAATGGATAATGAATCCAGTTATTTGTTAGACGTGGTGCGACAATACGAAGGTAATGTAAACAAAGTAGCGAAGGTACTGGGCATACCCGAATCAACATTTCGAGATAGACTAAAAAAGTTAAATCTTTTAACTGTCATTAGGAATGAGTTTCCAGGTAAAACTAAACCGATAAAGCTAGCAAAAGTAGCAGCTGCAGTAGACAAGATCGAGCAACAGACAACTACGGATGGTATCTCTTTAACCTACATAGGAGCCAGAATAGAAACAGTTGAAGATTTACTTCGAGAGACAGAAGTGGATCTAAATGTGTATGAAGTAGATCGAGTAGTCGTAAACAATTGGGAAACAGCAGGCAAGGTTAAGGATACCAGTAAACTATACAAAACAGGTCTACGTCAGATTAAGGTATTCCTGCGTAAGAAGAAAGATATACGTATTGCCTTAGAGCAAATACTACACAAACTTGCGACGAATAAATTCAAGCTTATACCCAGCCCTAAGCCAGTCACTTTAAAATCTGGATTTAAGAGATCACTCGAGATCTCTATCATGGACCCGCACTACGGTATGCAGTGCTACGCTGGTGAAAGCAACGATTCTTGGTCCCTTGAAGAGTGCGAAAAGCTTTGTCTATGGTCTGTGGACGAGCTGATAAGACGAGCAGAAGCTTTTGGTAAATTTCACGAAATCGTTTTTCCTTTTGGTAATGATTTCATGCATCATGACAATCTGATGCACACAACAACCAAAGGGACACTACAGCCAGAAGCTATCTCGTACGCTTATGTGCTAGAACGAGCTATTACATTAGCGGTCACACTTGTGAACAAGATGCGAACAATAGCTCCCGTTAAGATTGTTCAGGTTTCTGGCAATCACGATTATGTTTCTTCTTTCAGTCTGGGGCACATACTCAAAGCTTATTACCGACAGGATAAGCATGTATCTGTTGATGTTAGTCCTTCGCCCTACAAGTTCTATCATTTTGGAACTAACCTAATAGGCTTTGACCACGGACATCATATTAATCCAATTCGGTTAGCAGCTATCATGGCTCATGAGTGTCGTGATATATGGGCTAAGACGAGTTACAGAGAATGGCACCTAGGCGATCAACATCGTAAAGGCTCAAGCAAACCTCACACCTTCGAGGAACAAGGTGTAAGTATTGAGTATCTAATGGCTCTTACGCCTGCTAACTCCTGGCATAAGCTAAAAGGCTTTAATTGGCAGAAGCGTGGCTCAACTGGCTTTATTTGGGATTATGACGAAGGATTGATATCTCGAGTACAAGTGAATCTTAATAGCTACACAGGTAAACCTACAGGAAGATAATCACATGGAGGTGAGGTATGCATCCTACGTTGAAAGAGATTGTAAAGGATATTCAGTTAAAGTTTCCTACTGATAAACCTGTGCGTCTCATAGTGGCCCCTACTTTAATTGGACCAGGATATGGCTACTGCGAGATTATGGCTAGGGAAAAGCAGATTGAATCTTACACTGTCTACGTTAAAGAGAGTCGTATAGTAACTCTCATGGTAGAATCTTTTATCCATGAATGGGCTCACGTACTTGATATCGATAAAAATGGGCTATACCGAAAGAAAGCTCACAGGGCAAGTTGGGGTAAGGAGTACGCAAGGTTATGGCAGCATTTCGAAGATAATTTTGGTGTAGGATAGTTGCAACATAAGTCAATAGCACATAAACTTTCTTGCAAGGAGAAAGTTATGTCAAAGCGTGTGTGTGCTATCCTACCTGTATTGAACAGGAACTACGTAAAGTTAGCCAAGAAAACAGTAGATTTGTTTCTACGGCAACACTTTGTACCCATAGAGCTACTCATAGTTAACGGGTCAGATGTACCTATAATAACTGAAAATACAGAACATCTTGTAGCAGAAGGTATAACCTTACGTGAGCTGTCCTTAGCATATTCTCAATTCAATTTATCTGCACTTTACAATGCAGGAATTCTAGCTACTGAAGCACAATGGATTGTGCCTCTAAATCCTAAAATCTATTCTCATCCAGCCAGGATCGGTTATCAGTTAGCACAAGTACAAGGGGACAACCCTTGTTTACTTACTTATCAAATCGCAATCGATTTATCCACGGCACTAGCAACAGACAAACCCGTACAACCTACAATCAAACTGATTCGTAACCTCTGGGGTATAGCTACTACTATGATCTTTCCTAGAGTCATAGAGGGCGAACTAGTTGTATACGATGAGACGTTGAACCACAACGAACAGGAAGAACTGCTGCAGCGACTAATCAATAAAGGCACAACGCCTACTTTTTGCTGTAACCTGCATACAGCGTTAGTGGATGGTATGAATTGGCCGATGTTATCTGTAGCATTTCACACAGGTTCTACCGAGCTAGAGAAACTGCAGTTTGATCAGTACACAGCTGTCGAAGGTAAACTCTCTAATGCGGATTATGCTGCACTGGCTAGAATCTTCACTCTTTATGATTTTCAGGTGACCAATGCCTTGGTTTGATGAAAATAAAAGTAATACAAACTTTATGATCATTGGTAATAGCTGTGCTGGTGCAGGGTTACTACATCATTGTTTACGTACACACCCAGAAATCGTTTGTCATATAGATCTATTACACGAGAATGAAAAAATACGTAAGGCAGAACATGAAAGCTATTTCGGTGACTCCGCTCAAGCTTTTGACTGGTTTGTACCTGCCCAGATTAGTGCTGAACAATATCTAGCTAATAAGATATTCGACAACAATCTACGTGATGAGAAAACGATAGGTGTAACCTTAACTTATGCAGACGTAGCTAAATATGACTTATGGCACTTTATAGATCAGATGTATAGAATCGGTGACTTCTATTTGATTCATGTTACTCGAAACCCAGTTGCTTGTTTTCTGGTGCAGGAACTAAACAAGAGTAGGCTTAAACGAAATCTTGATATCAACGAGGCTCAGCTAATCAAGTTCGTGCGAGACCATCTGGCTTTTGAGTTAAAGATAAATGAATTAGTGGCTGATAAGGTAGTACTACCCTATCATGAGCTTATCATGGATTACACTGGGGTTATGTCTAAGCTTCTGCCGTTTATGGAGGTTAATCCTAACAAGCTGGGTAAACCAAAGTTGTCAGTTGTTCAGCAGAATCTCAGAAGTAGTATTTCCAACTTAAACTGGTTACGGGATAAGCTTCCAGGCGATGTGTTGGAACAACTGGACTCTTTTCTACTCTTCTAATATCGACTGTGCTAAAGTGGCTCACTAGAATAACGTAGATAACAACCTTGTCGCTGTCACCGGCAGGTTAGGGGCTCGCTGTCCTTGGGAAGGATTAAAATGAGCCAAGGTAAAGCTGACTACATATGGTGTCAGCCGGGAGGTGATTCGAGCGTGACAGTTGGCTTGAGTCTTGCAAGGTAGGCATACGTTGCACCGGACCTGAGGTAGGGGATCTCAGGGGGTTGTTATCTCCGTTATTCATCTACAAGGAAGTACCATGTCAGACGCACATAAGATTCAGAACTCCATCGATACGCTTCAAGAATATACTGCAAAAGCGTGTAAGGCTAGCTGTGTGCAGGCCGATCTCTTACATACGCTTACAGGTGTGACGGAGACTTTAGTAGCTACCAGAGATAAGACTGCGACAGAACTAGCTAGCATCAGCCAGCGTATGGCTACGATTGAAGCTAATATGCTAAACATACAGAAAGACGTTGCAACCCTGTGCAAGCTAGTACGCGACGGTAATGGTCAACCGTCATTACTACAAAGATTGAATGCAGTGGAGATATACACTACAGCAAACAAAGCAGCTATCGAAGATCTCAGTGAGAATGCTAATTCGATCATAGCTAGTCGTAGCCTAACCAAATCTCATATTGTCTCTGGTATCATTGCAATGGCTATCACTGCTATAATGTCTGGCTTAGCATTAGTAGTAACTCTCATCAAGGGATAAGCCGTGTCTATACTTCGACCACAAGGTGTAATGCCTGACACTATACTAGCAGGTAGAGTTAAAGAAGCTTTCGATAAGAAAGCTTCTGTTCGTATGTCTGGTGTGCTGCAACTTGTATCTAGTGGCCATCTTATAGTGGCGGTACCTGCAGGGTTAGTGCAAGGTGTATTTGACGCTTTACACGAGCCTGGAATATCTCCAGCTCTTTCTATTGAAGGTACACCGACTAAATCTGGCATTGTGGTCATGACTCCTGAAGAGGTGGAGTCTGTAGGTGGACCTGATGCAATTACCGAGAGAGGTAAGACTTTCTTTTACAGTACATCTACTATAGAAGAAACACCTGCCAGAAATCTAGCAGGTGTTTCAACGTGCTTCCACTTAGTTGTTAAATCACCCGAGCTAATGACATTACGTAAATCGTATGGGTTAGCTGGCAAGATTGAAGGTGATTCAGACTTTTCTATTGTAGTGGCTGTGCGTAAATCTGGTGTGTTAGCTGCTAATGCTAAAAGTAAATCAACACAGCAGGTAGATAACGCTAAACTTCCCGATTGGGCGAAACCCTAGAGCTTGATGCTTTAGCTTTCGATTTCTCAATCCTTTCCAGTACTTCTTCTCTGTGTACTGGCCAAGACGCTGGAGCTTCAACCCCCAATCGAACCTTGTCTCCGCGTACGTCGACTACCATAATGGTAACCTCTTCACCACTTGGAGTCTGAACAATAATCTTCTCGTCTCTGAATCGACTCAATACTAACATATAGTCCTTCCTTGTTAGAACAAAAAACAGTTGTGTAACTTTAAGGTGTAATCATGGACAAGTCAAATGGTTTTTTCGGTCAACGCATATCTTTGACGAAACTAGCTAGCGTTGTAGGCTGGTATCTCAATACTTCGGATATTGAAGGTCAAGGTTTATTTGCAAATCGTGACTATAAAGAAGGAGATGTTATTGAGCTGGCAATGTATCCTGGAGGTAGAGATGAATACAACAATGACATCTACAACTTAACGACTGCAGCTAGATACACGAATCATCAGTTTAATAGTAACTCGAAAATTGTAAAAGAAGGAGACAACTACAACCTCGTCGCTTCTAAGCCGATTTTAGAGGATGACGAGATCACAGCGAACTATGCAGAAGTAACAAGAACGCTAGGACCCAAGGCTGTAATGCATTGGCAAGGAGAGCAAGTGCCAAGCGTGGACTTGCACAAGTACAAGGAGAGGAATTTACGTAATGAGTCGGACTCTGATGGTCAAATTCGGTCGATTTGGTAGGTATTTAAGGGGGGTTATAAACCACTTAATCACGCTTGGAATCGTGTTATTCCTATTAGCGACCTACTTTATTCCAGAAGTGTTTGCTTGGTTGGTAATCATGTTGATCTTCATTTGTTTGTTGATTGTTCAATTCTAGATTTTAAGGAGTAAGTGAATGAAAGTACGTTATTTAGAGATAGGTCCAGGTACAGTAGATTGTAAATCTAAAGCATTACCTGGAGCAGACACATTGGACAGATTACCTGGAGGTACTTATCAGGCTAATTGGGGTTATGAACCTCTTCCGATAGCGGATGCCAGTTATGATGTGATTTATGCTTCTCATGTGCTGGAGCATATTGCTTGGTATCGGTCAGACGCAGCTATAGCTGAAGTAGCTAGAATTTTGTCTCTTAACGGTTTCTTTCATGTGCATGTGCCTAACTTTCAGTACATCATGGAATGCTATCTGACAGGTAAGCTGGGAGATAGCTGGCGAGTATTCAATCCTGATAATGATTTAACCACATGGTTGAACGGCAGGATATTTTCTTACGATGAAGATGCTGTAGAGTTATTAGGTCCTGATCGACCCATACCTCAGACGATTCATAAGGCAGTATTTACTCCAGCTTCTTTAGAGCAACTCTTAACTAAGCATTTTAAGAGTGTTACTCGTTCTGTCAGGCTTTACGGGCAAAGTCACGGACCTATTGAAATGAGTTTTATAGCTTACAAGGGAGGCTAATAACAATGCATTTTGTAAACATGAATCAATTTTATCAAGATGTTCGAGCATGGGAAAAGCAACTACCTGAGTTTGATGCCGTGTGTGGTATTCCACGTAGCGGTATTATGGTTGCTAGTATGATTTCAATGTTACGTAATATTCGTTTAATTTGTTACGAAGCGTTACTGAATGATCCTGCGATGGCGATAGTGAATGCTCCTATACGGGCTAACAATCCACTACTCAGAAAGCCACATGGAAACAGGATATTGTTGGTTGATGATAGCTCGTCTCCTAATGCGGTTACGATGACATTAGCGAAGACGAAACTGGAAGGGCATACAGATATTTTCTATGGTGCAGTGTATGGCAGTCCAGATAGCAAAGTTTTGGATTTTTGCTATAAAACTATTCCTCTTCCGAGGATGTTTGAATGGAATTTCTTTAGGCACCATTCACTTAATTTCTGTTTACTCGATTTAGATGGAGTGATATGCGAAGACTATGTAAACGAAAGGCCCGAGACGGACAGAGATCCAGCTTTTTATCGTCACCTGGAGGAGGCGAAACCTTTATACTTACCAGCGTATAAAGTGAAAGGAATTGTTACTTCTCGACTAGAGAGGTACCGTAAGGAAACAGAAGCTTGGTTAGAGCGACATGGCGTGGAGTACGGGTTCTTGAGTATGAACCCGTCTAGTTCTCCAGAAGAGCGTAGAATGCTTTGTAATCACGCTGAGTATAAAGCAAAGGTCTATGCAGCAGAACCGGAAGCGATGCTCTTTATTGAGAGTAGCTTACGACAATCTCAAGCCATCAAGCTCAAAACCAAGAGACCCGTTTTGTGTATCGAGACTATGAATCTTGTTTAAGGGTTGAATCATGGCAGTAGTAGAGACTACACCAAAGACAGTTATTAAGCGTAATGGTAAGACGGTTCAGTTTGACTCAGGTCGAATTGTACGTGCGATTTTGAAGTGTGCAGAGGCGAGTGGGATTACAGGAAAGGAGGAATTGGCGGAAGAGATTGCGAGTGAGATTAGCTCGCGTGTACAGGATATGGATAACATTTCTGTAAAGGCTCTGCATAACATGGTAGAGCTGCTTTTGCAGGTAAAGCAGGAGTTTGCTTTAGCCAAGCAGTACATCTTGTTTCGTGCTGAAAAGGATAAGGAAAGCCAGGATATTCCTGACTATGTTCGCATTGGTTTCAGTGTGAACGACAAGTACTTTGATACAGATTTACAGAAGTTTCAGATGCTTGATAAGTTCGCCCGTTACGATCATCAGTTAGGTCGCCGGGAGAACTGGGAAGAGACTGTAGATCGGGTAGTGGCTTACTTTAAGTGGCACTGTAACGAGAATGGTTATCAGGTACCACAGGATCAGTTTAAGCGACTAGCTCAAGGCTTATTGAAGCTAAAAGCAACACCGAGTATGCGGTGTGTGCAGATGGCAGGACCAGCACTACAGCGAGAGCAGTTAGGAGTGTTTAATTGTGCGTTTCTTTTCTTGGATTCGATTGATGCAATGGCGGAGGATTTGTATGTCCTTATGCAAGGAACCGGTGTAGGTTTCTCGGTAGAGCGAGAGTATACGGTAGAGAACTTCCCTCGCATTAAAAGGCAGAAGAAGAATCAAGCAGTACCTAAGCTGGTTATTCCAGATACTACGGAAGGCTGGTGCGATGCGTATAAGGAAGGACTGTTCCGCTGGATGAATGGATTGGATGTGGAGTTTGACTATTCTAGGATTCGTCCTGCAGGATCACCTCTTAAAACGAAGGGTGGAAGGGCTAGTGGACCTGAACCACTGAAGCAATTGCTAACGTTTGCTCGTAATAGGATTCTGCAGAGACAGGGTAATTATCTAACGAGTCTCGACCTACATGATATTACGTGCTGTGCCCACTGGATTGTGAAGATGGGTGGCGTCCGTAGAGCTAGCGGTATTAGCCTTTCGGACCTGGATGATCAGGAAATGCGTGATTGTAAGTCAGGTACGTTCTGGAATGATAATAAGCAACGTAATCAGGCAAACAACTCGGCGGTGTATATAGAGAAACCCACTCAGATTGATTTTATGAAAGAGTGGATGTCCTTGATTAATTCCAATAGCGGTGAACGTGGAATCTTTAACCGTGGATCATTGACTAAGCGATTGCCGAGACGTAGAGATAAGAACCATGTGTTTGGAACTAACCCATGTGGCGAAGTGATATTAAGAGATTGTGGTTTGTGTAACCTGTCGATTGCTGTGATTCGCCCTGAAGATACCCTAGAAGATATGCTAGAGAAGGTAGAACTAGCTACCATCTGGGGAACACTACAATCGACGATGACCAACTTTAAGTATGTACGGCCTAAATGGAAGAAGAATGCGGAAGAAGAAAGACTACTGGGTGTAGACCTACTAGGGTTCTTAGATCATCCGCTGCTTAATAATCCACACACTGCTCCTGAAGTACTTGACCAGCTTCAAGCCCATGTGCTTAAGACTAATAAGCAATGGGCTGAACTACTAGAGATTAATCCTAGTGTAGCTACAACCTGCATTAAACCATCTGGTGATAGTAGTCTGTTCTTTAATACGGCTGCCGGGTTTAAGGGATGGCATGGTAAATACTTTATCCGTAGAAGCCGTGGTGGAGTAGATAACCCAGTAATGAATATGCTCAAGGATGCGGGAGTACCGTGTTATAAGGATTATGATGGCAGTGGATATGTACTTGAGTGGCCAGTTAAGACGGAAGAAAAGAGAGTGTTGTTAGATAAGCAAACAGCCATTGAGCAACTTGAGCTATGGAAGGTATACAAGCACTACTGGACAGAACATAACCCGAGTATAACTGTATACGTAGATAAGAACGAATGGCTCGATGTGGGTCACTGGGTTTACTCGAACTGGGATATTGTCGGTGGTTTGAGTTTTATGCCTAAATCTGACTCGGTTTACATGCTCGCTCCTTATGAAACGATCACCGAGGAAGAGTACAATTCTCGTGTATCAAAAATGCCAGTAATTGACTGGGCTAAGCTCTATCTTTACGAGAAGGAAGACATGACAGACTTGCACCAACAAACCGCTTGTACTGGTGGTGGTTGCGAGGTCTGATAGCTAAAAAAAAGTTTTAATTCTGGATTTTAAGCTAGGGGTTTCGGCCCCTAGCTTTTTCTTTTTACAAGGAACAAACAATGAGAAAGAAGAAAAGATATCCTAACCTGACTACACTAGCTAAGGCTCAAAAGAGATTGGAAAGAATGTACTCTACTGGTTTGCCTAGTAAAGTGTTGGAAGAGCTTACACGCTGTGAGGCTGTGCATTTTATACTGCAGCATAGTGAATATAACCTAATCGAAGCACAGTACATGACGGGTTATGTGTGGCGAACATTTCCAGTGATAGCACAAAAGGTTGAGGCATTGATTATTAGGGAGAAACTGAATCCTCCATATTCTGAGCTAGATTTGGATGACACTCTCAATAAGTTTCTTGCTACTCTGTCTGAACTTACCTCTGATCAAAGATATGCAGCATTCAAACTGCTGCAAGAAGACTACGAGGATGGACATGCTGTGCTTATGCTCTTACTCGACAAACTGTTTCTTACGACAAAACTCTATTCTTTTACAGAACAAGGACCAAACAATGATCGTTGACCCAAGAGTCCAAAGTTTCGTTGAATCGATGAAGATCGACTACACTACCATACTTACATTGGACGCTCAAACTAGAGCGGCAACTCTAGGGCATATCTTGCATGATATGATTTCTGGAATCAAACAAGAAATAGCAGTAAAGCTGGGTTGTGCCTATCTGGATGCAGCCACAAAAGAGCAGAGAGAAGAGCGATTAGAACTTCTCAAACGGATGGACCCTGTTGTCTATGAAATCATTACAACTCGCTACAATGCTAGGCCTCCTGTAGAGCTTGAAGTAGCTCCTAAAGTATCTCAGGAGAATCAGCAATCACCTATCAATCAAGCTCTAAGAGCCGCAGCTGTAGATGCCTGTGATATGCTACGCAAATGGTCCGATTCACTGGTCAGTACGGGTATCGACGATTCGGCTATTACTCCTTACAAGATTGGTCT
>Ga0075163_10002264_pt1 | contig 25953 bp, 23 predicted proteins | sample JI1023141ADNA_FD_71478 | JGI IMG/M metagenome (GOLD analysis project Ga0075163, IMG submission 71478) | Wastewater effluent complex algal communities from Wisconsin, to seasonally profile nutrient transformation and Carbon sequestration -... | ecosystem: Engineered > WWTP > Effluent > Algae...
ACCATACCAGGTGCCACCCGCCGGACTGGCCGTTACCGTGGTCGGGGCTGAGTTATTACAAAGGGGTGGTGGCATCGTAAGAATAGGTGTGGGTGGATTGTTTATTTGCACCGACATGGTCGTGGTTACCGGGCAACTGAGTATTGTGGGGGTAACAACCACACTGTAAACCGCAATGGCTGTGATCGTAGAAATGGCGTTGGTTTGCACAAATGTACCAGAACCATTGGGAGATGCGAAATTGAGGAGTGGTGAATTGGTAATCCACTGATAAGAATAATTCTGTGGGTTGCCGTTTATAGAGGTATTAGCAATGAAAGACCCGTTCTGACACACAGTAGTTGTTACAGGGATCACCGTGTAATTTGGGAACGGGATAACCTGAACATTGATATTTAAAATAAGAGGGCAGCTGATGCCAACGGTAACAACATAATTGCCCGATAGGCTGGCTGATGCATTAGTGAATACAGGGTTCTGTACTGTTGAAGAGTAGCTATTTGGACCCGACCAAAAAACTGAAGGTGTAGGTGCCGACCCTGTTAGTGTAATGCTTAAAGTTTGCCCGGCACAGATCGGTCCATTGCTGGATAAGGTACCTGTTAGAGCAGATCCATTCCCACCGGGAGGCGAAACAGTAAGTATATAATCTTCGGTTTCGCCAAATGTTAAATTCTGACAGGGGTCAATTTGATTACCGGCTGTGGCAAATGAACAACGAACGCGTAGTCTATATGTACCAAGAGCCTGGTTAGCTGGAATTGTAAACGTGAGTGCAGACCATGTGCCGGCAGCAGGAACGCCCGGGGTAAATGCCACCAGTTCGGCCGGTGTATCAAATATATTATTTTGATTCCAATCAATAAAAACGGCAAACCCCTGTCCAAAAGTATTTCCAGATTGTAAATTAATAGTAATAGTTTGGCCCGGTGATACGTCCATTAGATTAGAGGCGCTATAAAAAATATAATTACTTGCGTTACCGTTGCACCCTGAATTATTGTTACAAATATTCTGATTTGCGCCGGACGTATTTACCGAGTTAATAAAATCATTAATGAAATTACCTGGGGTATTAGAGGGGCCCGGTTGGTTACACTGGCCGGTGGCGTATGATCCAAAACAGTATGGATTTCCACCGCCACCTTGAGCGTGGGCAGATTTGCCGTAAACAAGCAGAACCAACGTGAATAAAGATAGGATATAATTAATTTTTTTCATGATTGCTGATTAAGGTTTGTAGATCAGTTGATTCGCTGGAATTAATACGAGAGCGTCCTTAAAGCCAGGAAGTATGACGATTGCTTCCTCATTCTCCTTGCGCGATTTTTCGAACCGGCTTATATCTATGATTTCTTCGTTTAATACATAGCCTTCATTCAAATGATTCCGTTTTACATAAAAAGACTCAGAGTAATACCAAAGCTCTTTAAGGTAGTCATGGGGTTTGTTTTTTTTGAAGTCAGCAAGACCATCAGGCCCACCATGCCTAAACATCATATAAGGAGTATATTTTTTTTCATTTTCCGGTTTTAATTCCAAAGAATTTACCTGTGAGAAAGCACTTTGGCCAACCCCAAGCAAAACGCATACAATAAAAGTTTTGAAAGGCATCTGAATCATAGTTTTAACTTTACCTAAAGATAGAAAATAATAACCGGAGACGGCCAATTATTAAATCATTCATACGCCTCATTCACTCAAAAAAATACGAGTTTTTGGCCCTGAATAGATTTGTTAAAGGGTTTTTAAGAAAAAACCTTAAAGTATTTAAGGAGATTTACAAGAATAGTGGTCAGGATAAAAACCTGATATTTTAGGTGTTATTCTAAGAAATTACTGGAGGTGGTTCCATCACCGTTCCACAACTCTCACAGGTTCTCAGATTTTTATCCGCGTAAAATTTTTTGAATTCTGTTTGAAATTGCGTTTGAATATCAGTAAGGTTGAAATATACTTCATGTAGCTTATGGTTGCATTTTTCGCAAAACCAAAGTAACCCGTCTTTCTCATCAGCACGCCGCCGCCGCTCCATCACCAGTCCAATGGTATTTTCGAAACGTCTCGGGTTGTGAGGTACTTTAGGTGGCAATAAAAAAATATCCCCTTCTTTTATAGGCACTTCAATTGCCTTACCTTCTTCCTGGATTTGTACAATGATGTCGCCCTCCAATTGATAAAAGAACTCTTCACTTTCATTGTAGTGATAATCTTTCCGGGAATTTGGCCCACCCACAACCATCACAGTAAACTCAGTGTCTTTATAAACCACTTTATTGTTTACAGGGGGTTTAAGCAAATGACGGTTCTCATCAATCCACTTTTTAAAATTAAACGGGCGTGTTATCATAAGATGAAGTTATTAATTTCTGACAAAAAAACAAATAATTTAGGCGCGGTTATTCACACAAGTTTATTTTTCAAAAGGTATTCAGCGATTTGCACCGCATTTGTGGCAGCACCTTTACGCAGATTATCCGCCACGATCCAAAGATTCAATGTTTTTGGTTGTGATTCGTCCCTGCGGATTCTGCCTACAAAAACTTCGTCTTTATCATGAGCATGTGACGGCATTGGATAAACCTGATTTTTAATGTCGTCCTGTAGGATAACGCCTTCTGTATTTTTTAATAAATCAAAAATATCTGCAATTTCAAAATCCTTTTCAAATTCAATATTTACTGACTCGCTGTGACCGCCCACTACAGGGATACGCACAGTTGTGGCTGTTAATCGGATAGAGTCGTCTGCCATAATTTTTCTCGTCTCGTTCACCATCTTCATTTCTTCCTTCGTATACCCATTATCCATAAAAACATCAATCTGTGGAATCACATTCAGATCAATTTTGTATTTGTAAGCCATCTCATCACTATGTCCATTTTTGCGTTCATTCGTTAGCTGGGTCACAGCTTTCACGCCTGTTCCGGTAACACTTTGGTAGGTGGATACTACTACCCGCCTAATACGGTATTTTTTGTGTAATGGATTTAACACCACCACCATTTGTATGGTTGAGCAATTTGGGTTGGCAATAATTCGGTCTTCTTTGGTGAGCGTAAACGCGTTAACTTCAGGAACCACCAATTTTTTAGTTGAATCCATTCGCCAGGCCGATGAGTTATCAATGACAGTGATATGGTTGTCAGCAAACTTTGGTGCCCATTCCAATGATGTTGCCCCTCCTGCCGAGAAAAGGGCAATTTGAGGTTTGGCAGCAATGGCTTGCTCCATAGAATGAACGGTGTAAAACTTTCCTTTAAACGGAATTTGTTTGCCCACCGAACGTTCGGAAGCTACTGGAATTAATTCAGTGATCGGGAAGTTTCTTTCCGCCAGTACTTCCAACATTTTAGTTCCTACAAGGCCTGTGGCACCTACAACTGCAATTTTCATTTTTGATTTTTTGTCGCGAAATTAATTAAAATTGACCCAGCATAAAAGCATTATGCTTTTTCCGTATTATCATCCTTAACCTGGTAAACGCCATCGGGTTTTATAAGTACCTTTCTGTGTCGGTATAAAATTCCAATGGCCTTTTTAAAAGTGGCTTTACTCATACTTAAACGGATAGAAATTTCTTCAGGGGAGCTTTTGTCGTGAAGATCCAAAAAACCATTGTGCTTTTCGAGATATTCCATTACCACATCGGTAGAATCTAAAACATTTTTGAATCCGCTTTTTCGAAAACTAAGGTCGATTAATTTGTCTTCCCTAATCGTTTTCACATAGCCCTTCATTTCGTCACCAATAAACACGTCGTTAAAAATGTCATTGTGGTAGATCAATCCCTTATATTTATTATTAATAATTCCGCTAAATCCAAGGGGTGATTCCTCGTAAACGAGAATATCCACTTCCTGGCCTGGAATCAGATCCGGGGCTTCAGCCGGAATAAAATTCTCAAGTCTGCTGGATGCTGCAAGCCGGTTGGTTTCGGTGTCAAGATAAATGTAAACGACATAAAACTCATCTGCCACCATTTTTTGTTTTTGTGCGTTGTAAGGAACAAACAAATCCTTTTCTAAGCCCCAGTCCATGAAAGCGCCAAACTCCTGCACACTGGTTACGCGGAGATATGCAAAATCGTTAATTTGCGCATAAGGAGTGCGGGCAGAAGCAATCAGACGGTTATCAGAATCTGTATAGATAAAAACCTTTACAGGTTCCTTCTCGCTATATTTTTTTTCAGCAATTGATAAAGGTAGCAACACCTCCTTACCTTCCGCATCTCCTAAATAATAACCTACATCTGTTTCTCTTAAAACGTTTAAGGTGGTTGTTTTGCCAATTTCTATCATATTATTTTTTTCCTAAACGCTAAGGTACGGCAATATCCTGCATTGTAAAAAATATTGCATTATCTGCCACATAAAAACTAATTTCGCAGCCTGTGAATTCCAAATCCTTATCCTGGTTTATTCTTATTTTATTGGCCATTGTATGGGGTAGTTCGTTTATTTTAATGAAAAGAGGGCTAGATGCTTACAGCAGTAATGAGGTAGCAGCTCTTCGGATCTCCATTGCCTTTCTTTTCCTTGTACCTCTGCATTTTAAGCATTATAAAGTTGATCTAAAAAAGTATTTGCCTGGGCTGTTATTAATGGGTGTTTTTGGAAATCTAATTCCAGCTTTTTTATTTACCATGGCCGAAACTCAAATTAGTAGCAGTTTAACCGGGATGCTCAATGCGCTTACTCCACTATTTACCATATTAGTGGGGCTGGTCTGGCTCAAAATAAAACCGTCGTCCAAACAAGTAGTTGGCATTATTGTCGGGTTTATTTCAGCTATTTTTTTAATGGCCTTTGAAACAGGAGAGGATAAATTTAAAAACGCGACATACAGTTTTCTGGTTTTGATTGCTACCCTTTGTTATGCAATTAGTATAAATGGTATACGAAAATATTTGGGAGCGCTTAACTCGGTCACGGCTACTGTTTGGGCATTTACACTTACGGGCCCCGCAGCGTTAATTTATCTTCTTGGCTTTTCCGATTTCAGTTCGCATTTGGCCCAACATCCCAAAGCATGGTCCTCATTGGGGTACATAAGTATTTTGGCAGTTGTGGGAACAGCTTTATCGGTCATATTATACAATGTACTAATAAAGAAGTCCGGAGCAGTTTTTGCGAGTAGTTGTACGTATTTAATACCCATCGTAGCGGTTTTTTGGGGTGTTTTTGACGGAGAATCAGTAAATCCGGCCCAAATTATGAGTATTATTGCCATTATTTTGAGCGTTTATTTAATCAACCGCAAGTAAAATTTGCAGTTTCTGAACAATTCACTATATTTGCATCCCTTTTTAAAGGAAATTATTAACAATTTAAAAATCAAAAGATGTACGCAATTGTAGAAATAGCCGGGCAACAATTTAAAGTGGAACGTGGAAACAAAGTTTACGTTCACCGCCTAGAGGCTAACGAGGGCGACAAGGTTGAGTTTGACAAAGTTTTCCTTTTGGATAACGATGGCAAAATCTCAGTCGGAAACCCTACGGTAGATGGCGCTAAGGTGGCAGCCACAGTAATCAGCCACCTGAGAGGTGACAAAGTGATTGTTTTCAAGAAAAAACGCCGCAAAGGCTATCAAAAATGGAACAATCACCGTCAAAGCTTAACTCAAATTTTAATTCAGGGTGTATTAGCCAAAGGCGACACATTAAAAGAAGAATTAAAAGCTGAGAGAAAAGTAAGGATTCAGGGCTTAAAATCTAAGCCAGTAGCAACCGAAAAAGCGGTTGAAGCGGAAGTAAAAGCGGCTCCTAAAAAAGCAGCAGCAAAAAAGGCAGCTCCTAAAAAAGCAGCGGCAAAAAAAGTAACTAAGAAAAAAGAAGATTAATCAATTTAAGACATAAGATTTAAGAAATAAAGAAACCTTGGATCTGAAATCGTAAATCTAAAATAAGATAACATGGCACATAAAAAAGGGGCGGGTTCGTCAGATAACGGCCGCGATTCGCACAGTAAACGTTTAGGCGTTAAAATTTTTGGTGGTCAAACCTGTGTTGCAGGAAACATCATTGTTCGTCAACGTGGCACAAAGCACAATGCCTCCGAAGGCGTTGGTATGGGTAAAGACCATACACTATATGCTTTAGTTGATGGAAAAGTAGTATTCAAAAAGAAAAGGGACGACCGTTCGTATGTTTCGGTTATTCCTGTAGAAGGATAATAGCGTTTTCTATGGAATTTGAAGCCCTCCGTGAAAACGGCAGGGCTTTTTCCGTTTAAAAAAATATTGATTCTAACGGGTTGATAAACTCTGTAAAAATTAATAGTAATAACTTGAAGGAATGCTTTTTGTTTAACTACAAGCATTAAATTTGTTTAACAGAAAATTAATTGAGTATTTGATATGTTACAACTTACGTATATAAGGGATAATAAAGAAGATGTTTTAAAGCGCTTAAATATTAAAAATTTTAAAGACGCCGAAACCATTATTGATGCTGTAATCGAGCTGGATAATAACCGAAAGGCCGTTCAAAAACAGGGCGACGATATTAAAGCTGAAGCAAATGGCATTGCCAGACAAATTGGCGAATTAATGAAAGCAGGTAAAAAGGCTGATGCCGAACAATTAAAAGAAAAGACCGTCGAATTAAAAAATACCGAAAAGTTACTCGATGAACGATTGAAGGTAGTCGAACAGGAAATTTTTAAATTGTTAGTCACAGTACCTAATTTGCCAAACCTGAAAGTACCGGCCGGGAAAACGGCCGAAGATAATGAAGTGGTTTTAGAAAAGGGTGAAAAACCAGCCCTGCATACTGGTGCTAAACCTCATTGGGAACTTACTACGCAATACGACATCATTGATTTCGAATTAGGAGTGAAACTAACAGGGGCCGGCTTTCCTGTGTATAAGGGTAAAGGTGCTCGTTTGCAAAGAGCGCTCATCAATTTCTTTTTAGACCGCGCCATCGCTAAAGGATACAATGAAGTTCAACCGCCAATTTTAGTAAATGAAGATAGCGGATATGGTACCGGTCAGCTTCCTGATAAAGAAGGACAAATGTATCACGTAGGGGTCGATAACTTATATTTGATTCCAACGGCAGAGGTGCCTATTACAAATATTTACCGCGATGTGATTCTTAAAGAGAGCGATCTGCCAATAAAAAATTGTGGTTATACCCCTTGTTTCAGGAGAGAGGCTGGGAGCTATGGTAAAGATGTACGGGGGCTTAACCGCCTTCACCAGTTCGATAAAGTTGAAATTGTGCAGATAGCCCATCCACAAAAAAGCTATGAAATTCTTGAGGAGATGAAGGATTATGTCGCAAGTCTCCTGAGCGAATTGGGATTGCCATTCCGCGTCCTTAGGTTGTGTGGTGGTGACATGAGTTTTGGAAGTGCCCTTACTTATGATCTGGAGGTGTGGAGCGCCGCCCAGCAACGTTGGCTCGAAGTAAGCAGTGTAAGTAATTTTGAGACATTTCAAACCAATCGTTTAAAATGCCGTTATAAAGATGAAAAAGGAAAAACACAGTTGGCGCACAGCCTGAACGGAAGCGCTCTTGCCCTGCCGAGAATTGTTGCCGCTCTTTTGGAGAATAATCAAACAGAAGGAGGTATAAAAATTCCGACGGTGCTTATACCTTACTGTGGTTTTGATATAATCAATTAATGAAAATTCTCTGTTATAGTATTTGTTTAATAAGTTGCCTGATGATTTTTCAGGCCTGTAACAAAACAGATATTTACGCGCAGAAAGCAAAGTCTCTGGACAGTTTGGGGGGAGCAGTAAATAATATGCTAAACGAGCTGGAAAGAATAGACACTATTCCATTACAAAAGGCCATTACCCGGTTTAATTATTATGATCTGTTCATTCAACAAAACTTAAGCGATACCGTTGACAAAAGCAATGCGGACAATCTGATAAAATTCTACGAGAGTGGCAAGTCGCTTGAGCGTTTTCTAACAAACCGTAAGATAATCATGTTACGTGCAAAAGTTATAATTGCTCAATTATCAAAACTCGGGGAGGACGTAAAATCGTCATCAATTGACGAAAACCAGATGCAAAAGTACATCTCAAAAGAACAGGGAGAAGCAGCCAAATTAATTGACGCGGGTCGCGGTCAACAGAAATTTTTTTACATGAGTATGGAAGAATTTAAAAATTCCCTGCAGGGTGTGGAACGATTTATAAAAAGTCGTAACCACGGCGAATTACCGGTTATTATAAAAGATACAGTCGATTTATAAATGGCAATCACTTTTCAAAACCAGGAACTAAAATTTACACTAAAAAATAAACTTAGGATCAAATCCTGGATCAAACATGTAATTAAGAGTGAGAAAAAGGAAGAAGGGAACATCAATTTCGTGTTTACTTCCGACGAAAAAATTCTTGAAACGAATATCCGGTTTCTCAACCACAACACGTATACCGACATAATTACTTTTGATGACTGCGAAGGACGTATTATTCATGGTGATATTATTATTAGTGTTGAGCGGGTCAGCGAAAATGCGCTGAAATATGGTGTTGCATTTGAATACGAACTTCACCGGGTTATGATTCATGGCGTATTACATCTTTGTGGTTATAAGGATAAGAGTAAAGCCGACGTAGCGCTCATGCGCAAAAAAGAAGATCAGGCTCTCAAAAAATTTGATTATTGACCCAATGTTTTCGATGAGGAAGAATTATCATTGCTGATATTTCTTAAACTAAAAGTAATGGGATACGACGTTTTATAACGCACATATTGATTGTTAAGCAGGGCAGGTTGCCATTTTGTGAGTTTAATTACCCTTAGTGCTTCTTCCGAACAACCAGCACCTAAAGGCTGTTTCACGGAAACACCCGTCACATAACCATTTGCTTCAACAACAAAATCAATCACAACAGTTCCCTCTACTGATTTTTCTATTGCCAGTTTTGGATATTCCATTGAAGTAAGAACAAATTCTTCCAATCCGGCTTCGCCATTTTTGTAGTATTCCGGTGCCCGGTCTGCTTTTGAATAAATAACGCGGCTGCTGTCAACACCCACTTCTTTTTTTAAGTTTAGTTTTGATCTTTGTTTATAATACCTATAGTATTTCTCAGTCGATAGATTAAAAATCAAAAAATAAGGGTCATTATAGGCGTTTGGCGACTTAGTGAATTTAATGAGGCCGAGCATCCTTTTTAATTCATTTCGTAGAAGATTATTGGACATCCCTTCAAATCGCGGGTTCATAGCATTGCCATCACCATCCAGGTCGAAATAAGCAACTATTTCATGCGAAAAATGGGAGGTAAGCAACGTTTTTGGTAAAGTTAACTGAGTTTGTAAAACCTGTTCAATTTGTTCTTTACCCCCAACAGGGTTAGCTTCAATAGCATAATTCTGGTTTTGTGCAGTTGCCGCTATCGAGAAAAGGCAAACGACCGTAACAACAAATAAATATACTTTTCGCATAACATAAAGATAACGAAAAGTACGATAAGAAAATAACCAATTATAAAGTAAGCACTTGCAGTTAAATAAATTTACAGTTTTGTATTAATACCGATCGTAAACCCCGACCTTACCTGATTATTGATGCCGTAACCTAATACATAATCAACCCGCAGGATTCTGAAAATATTTTCTATCCCAAAATTTATTTCGTAATACTGGTTAATTTTATTATTCATCAGGAGATGACCACCTGCAACTTCCTGGATTTTCAGTTTTTTTAATAGTGGAATCTTGTTAATGATGAATCCGTTGAAATGGTGCTCGGCATGTGCTTCGAAAAACCATTCGTTGACACTATAACTATAGTAAGGAAGCAGTCGGAAACTATTTAAATAATCGCTGGTGTTTACATAAGTCTGGTTTCCCAAAAAATGTTGGTAGTCCATGAACTCCATTTTTTTATTGGTTAAGAAAGCACCTCCTTTTATCCGGTAGCCAAGTCTTCCGAAAAGCCCAAGGCTCAGATCATCGTATACAGCAGCACTTACCAGGTCATAATCGGCGCGGGCATCTAAAATAGGAATAGCTTTTTTATAAGTAACACTTAGTCTTGGGTACTTGCTTCCGGTAATTATTTTTTGGTTCGGTATACTTACATACTTTTGTTTGAAACGGAAAGACACTGTGATTTCAGCAGTAAGGGCCCTGTTGGATTTAAAAAGAGAATCGTGTGTGTAGTCGAAGCGCGGATCGTTACTGGTAAATAATTTCGACTGATCATCAATAAATAAAATATCGCTGGTATTTTTTAGAGCGTCCCTTTGCAGGTAGTTAAGCCGTGAGTTGAAGTAAACCCCATTGATCAATTCTGTAAAGTAATTGGTTTCAATACCAGATTCTTTGTATAACTTCATGTAATTTAAATTACCCAAAAGAGTATAAGCCGAATTTACAAGCGGTATTATCGGTTCGGCTTGGTTATATTGCTCAACTATGGACTTAAGATTAATGCCGAAACGTGAGAATTTTTTAGGATTATATAGATAACTATACCCAAGTTGACCTCCCCATAAATAATTGCTGAATCCATACCTTATTTTGCCGTTCATGCGCTGTGACCTGTTGTTTTCGTATTCTTTACTTGCCGAAAAGTTGTAACTCAAATTAAGTCCTTCCACAGTATTGTATTGAATTCCGGATGTAATGAGTCCGGGAACAGCAATTGAAATTTGTTCTTTCGTTTTCTGATAACTATACCCCGTGAAAATGTTATTGAATTTAAGGCGATTGCTTTTTTTATCTATTGAGTCCTTGTAGTGGTCGGTACCGGTAATTTTTTCGGTACTGTCCTTTTTTCTATAATCCGTAGTTTCTTCTTTTGTAAGTGGAGTCGGTCGATTGGTGGCCCAATACGCTGAGTCCTTTTTGTTGGCGCCATCCTCTATCACCATGACTTCATTCCCAAACGTTTTCTCGTTGAATTCAGGTTTCAAATTATAGTTTTTAACAACGGCATTAAAATAGCCATTTGCCGCGATGCCCATAAACCCAAAAGAAAAACTCATGTTGTAATTAACGGGCATCCATATGCTATCGCTTACTACCGGAGCGTAAAGTTGTTTAAAAGTAAGTGTGTCAACGAAATTAATTTTGTTGTCTTTTGTTAACCTTAAATCAAGACTGGTGAGGCGCCAGCTGTTTTCCTGAATATAAATAACACCGGTAAAACATGGGTCGGTTTTGCGTTTCGGCTTTACCTCAATTTTATTGAATACCTTTCCGTCTTCAACAATTGTTCCCAACAGGTGATATTTATAATATAAAAAAGCGTTGCCGTTTAAGGGTGAAATAAATGGTCTGTCGGCAATGTTTCTGAGGTTAATTGTGTTCAAATAAAAATTCAATTTCATCTGGCTTAGTTGATTAAAACTGAAACTTCTGGTTTCGCCGCTCACGCGACTGCTGTACATGATTTCTTTTTCCTTATTTGGTTTTTTATAATAATAATTACTTTCGCTTTCGCTTAAATATACAACGCCGAGCAAGGTTGAATCAATTGTTTCACCGCTAGTTATTTTTACAAATTTTTTTAATTTTTCGGGAATGTTGATGAGCCGCTCCAGACCCTTAATATAGGATTGGCAGGCGTATTCATTAACAGGAGTTACGTAAAACTTTCTTTTTTTAATGGCCTTACGCATAATGGCGTAAGCAGGATCTTCTCCGGCTTTTACGACCACTTCAGATAGCGAAATGCCGTCTGATTTGAGCTCAATATTCAAGGTTTTGTTTTCAAATAAATCAATATCAACTTCTTGTCTTGAAAAACCCACATATTGAAAAACGATGGTGTACTTTCCCTTTTCGAGTTTCAAAGAATAGTTCCCCTCGTCATTGCTATTTACACCTTTAGTGCTCCCTTTTATATAGATGGAAGCAAATGGCAGCGCCTCCCCCTTACCGGTAATTTTTCCCGACAGCATAAAGGTCTGTCCTAAAACGGTCCCTGAAAAAAACGGAAGCCAAAAAAAAAGTAGACGTTTAATCATAAGGGATTTCTCTCAAGACGGTTTTGCCGGACATAAAGTTACAGGACATTACTTTTTGTCAAAGCCGTTAAACGCATAGGATATGATATTAGCGCCCATTTTTAAAGCTTTTGTTCTGGCTTCTTCACTATCATTGTGCACTTCAGGACTTTCCCAGCCATCCCCAAGGTCGCATTCGTAATCATAAAAACATACCAGGCGGCCCTTAAACATTAAACCAAAACCCTGAGGCGATTTATTATCATGTTCGTGTACCTTGGGAAGCCCGTTTGTAAAATCATATTTTTGGTGGTAAATCGGGTGGTTAAAAGGGAGTTCCACCAGATCTAATTCCGGAAATACCTTTTTAAGCTGGGTGCGGATAAACTTGTCCATACCATAATTATCGCTTATATGTAAAAACCCGCCCGCAATCAGGTAGTTACGCAAATTTTCGGCTTCTTGATTGGAAAAAATGACATTACCATGGCCTGTCATGTGTACGAATGGATAATTAAAAATTTCAGAACTTCCCGCGTCTACAGTGGCTTGCTCGGGATTGATCTCCGTTTTGAGATTGTCGTTACAGAATTTTATGAGGTTGGGGAGTGAGGTCTCCAGATTGGCATACCAGTCGCCACCACCGTTATATTTAAGAACTGCCAGTTGGAAAGCATATGACGGCGGGAGGTGGATTTTTTCGGAGGAAGAGAAGGAAGGTTGACCTGCTGCCAGTATCGATAAAATAAAAATTATCTTCTTTACAAATGAGTGAAACATGATTTTAAGCTAAATTAAACATTTTTATAAAACTCCACTAATTCAATTGCTTGTTTTGCTTCCATGACATCATGCACCCGGAGTATGGAAGCTCCATTAAGCAACGCAATCGTATTTACAACTGTTGTGCCATTGAGCGCAGTAACGGGATTAGTTCCTAAAATATGATTGATCATTCCCTTCCGAGACATTCCGGCAAGGATGGGTAAATTAAGGCTGACGAAGATTGCCAGGTCCTTTAGTAACTGAAAATTATGCCCGGTTGTTTTTCCAAAACCAAAGCCGGGATCCAGGATTACTTTATGAAAATTCAATTGGTTTAGGTGTTTTACCTTTCGGTCAAAACCTTGTTTTATTTCGTTTGTGACGTTTACGTAGGATGGGTTTATTTGCATGGTTTGTGGAGTTCCCTGCATATGCATAAGCACGTAAGGCAGGTTTAGTTTGGCAATCGTTTCAAACATCGTTACATCCAAATCCCCACCACTAATATCATTAATCATATCTGCGCCGCAATTCGCTGCCTTTTGAGCAATCTTTGCCCGGTAGGTATCAATACTTATGATAATTTCCGGAAACGCTCTCCGAATCTGAGGCAAGACCTTATTTACCCGATCCCATTCTTCCTGCTCTGTAATCTCTATGGCGCCAGGTCGCGAAGAAGCGGCCCCCAGGTCCACTATGGCTGCGCCATTCCTTATTTTTTCTTCAATGTCTTTTAAAATATTGCCGACTGTGCCATACTTACCCCCGTCGTAAAAACTGTCGGGGGTTATGTTAACTATGGCCATTACCAATGGCTTATTAAATGTTAGAATTTTCCCGTTGCAGGAATATTCAATTGGTTTTATTTCGTTATTTTTAGTGCTCATAAATTTATGCAAACTACATCCCAGCAATACGACGCGGTTATTGCCCGCTGTAAAGATATATTTTTAAAGAAGATGAAAGACTACGGAACGGCCTGGCGAAATTTGCGCCCGAGGTCGCTCACGGATCAGATCTTTATAAAAGCACAGCGTGTAAAAAGTATTGAAGAAAAAGGGGTTCAAAAAATAGAGGATGGGATTCCGGGAGAATATGTCGGTATCATCAACTACTGTGTTATGGCGCTAATACAACTGGAATTAAAAGACGATGCCCGCATGGATCTTCCTTATGAAGAAGTAGAAATGTTGTACACCAAATATCTGGATCAAACTAAAAAACTCATGGAGGATAAAAATCACGACTACGGCGAAGCCTGGCGGGATATGCGAATAAGCTCGCTCACCGATCTCATCCTAATGAAAATTTTTAGAGTGAAACAGATCGAAGACAATGAAGGTAAAACCATCATTAGTGAAGGGGTAGATGCAAATTACATGGATATGATCAATTATGCAGTATTTGCAATGATAAGATTGAATAGTTAAAAAAAACTAATTACCTAAAATCAAAATTTCAATCGTCTAACTTAGAACATCAAAACCTTCCGTAAACATGAAAAAACTTTTATCGTCAAAACTATTTAGGTTTATCTGGTCAGCAGGATTAGCAGCTATTCTGTATCTTATTTGTCCGCCCTGCTTTAGTAAAACAACTCTTTTAATTTTGTTGGTCATTGAAATTATTTTAATTAATGCGTCTGATTTTGTTGCCCGTTTAACATGGCTAACCCATATTTCGAGGTTTTTAGTTGGAGGTCTGTTCATTTTTTCTGGTTTTATAAAAGCGAACGACCCACTTGGTTTCAGTTATAAACTTCAGGAATATTTTGAGGTTTTTCAAGCCGACACTGGGTTGGCTTTTTTTGAATGGTTCGCGCATATTTCTTTACCATTAGCCATTATTATTTGCGCCAGCGAAATCATTCTCGGTATTTTATTACTCATAGGGTATAAACGTAATTTGACATTGGCACTGTTGTTTGCCCAAATCGCGTTTTTCACCTTCCTTACGTTTTATTCTGCTTGTTACAACAAGGTAACCCATTGTGGGTGTTTTGGCGATTTCCTTCCTCTTAAGCCCTGGGAAAGTTTTTGGAAGGACATTGCGTTGATGGTTTTGATTACGGTTTTATTTGCCGGGAAGGAAAATATTAATGGGTTATTTTCGCCCATGATCCTGAGTACCTTGTTATTATTGGGGCTTATTTTTTCGGTGGGGTTTCCAATTTATGCCTTTAGAAACTTACCGCCGTTAGATTTTAGGGCTTATGCGCCAGGCTTAAGTATTAAAGAAAATATGAAAACGCCGCCAACTTACCAACCACCCGTTATTGAAACCGGATTTATCTATGAAAATATCAAAACAGGCAAAAAGGAACATTTTAGTCTTCAAAATTACCCATGGCAAGACACTTTGAACTGGAAATGGTTTGCTACCGATAATGTAGTGATAAAAGATGCAGTGGATCCACCCCGCATTACCGATTTTACAGTAAGCAACTTGGATGGAGCAAATATTACCGATTCGGTTTTGAACGATAAAAACTATAGTTTCTGGCTGATCGTTCACGAATTGGCGCATACCGAAGACGACGAGACACTCATTGCGCAGATAAATGATTTTTATAAACTGGCTACGCAGGATAATCATAAGTTTATAGCTTTAACGGCCAGTAATGCCAAAGAAATTGACGATTTTAAACATAAACACAATGCCTTGTATGATTTTGCAACGGTAGATAACACCGTTCTGAAAACGATGATCAGAAGTAATCCTGGCTTAATGCTGATAAAGGATGGTGTTGTAATTGCCAATTGGCACCATAACAACTTTCCAACTTATAGCGATGCTAAGCAGAAATTCATGAAATAAGTTGATGGCTCTTTTGGTTTAATTTTGTGGTTTTGAAGTTTGCTACCAGTTTGTAGGTCACGGATTATTGGACTTATAAAACACACAGTATTATGTATTTGCGCTAAAATCACAATAATGTGTCCCATTTTAATTATTTCTGTAATTTTGCTGCGTGTTAAAAATTGAAACAAAAAGTTCTATTATTGTTTTTGATCATAAGGAAGGTTTTCTGAGAGTAAGTTCAAAACCAGTTGAAGAAATAACGCTGGATGACACAAAACATGACTTCGATGTAGCTGCAGGGATGGTGGAATACGCTAGAACCCCAGTTTTAGCAGATTCCAGAGAATATCCGCATTTTACGGATGAAGTGCGGGATTTTTATGCAAGTAAAGAAACTGCTGAGCGTATCAGTGCTATGGCGATCATCATTAGCTCGTTGCCAACCAGAATTATCGGAAATTTTTTTATTAGAATGCACAAGCCGCATTATCCTACAAAATTGTTTACCTCCGAACTCGAAGCCGCTGAATGGTTAAAAAAGTACTTGCATTGTGAGATGTACGCGGGTGTTTTATCTGATGCCTTAGCCGGAGAATAAAGGAATTAATAAAAACAAAAATGCCCCGACGTTTATCAGGGCGTTTTTTGTTCAATATTAAATAAAGACTGGTTAGTCAGGCCCTGCCAAGTTTCCAAAGCATAAGTTCATGTGACCAAAGCGCCCCTGCAAAGGTGCGTTGCGCCTTGTAAGGGAGGTTAAATTCCTTAGCGGTTTTCTCAACTATTTTAGCAATACGCGGATAGTGAACGTGGCTGATGGTTGGGAACAAATGGTGTTCTACCTGGTAATTTAACCCGCCAACTAACCAAGAAAAGATAGGGTCAGCCATGGCAAAATTCATCGTAGTTCTCAATTGATGTTCCGCCCAATGATTTTCCATACTTCCGTCAACTGGCAGGGGGAATTCGGTTTCTTCCACAACGTGTGCTGGTTGAAAAATCATCGCCAGAACTAATCCCGCAATATAGTGTAGCAATAAAAAACCACAAAGCCAATTTAAAAAAGTCATTTCCTTTACAAGGAAATACGGTAATAACATATACCCATAATAGAGCAATTTCGACGCAATGATCACAATCAACTCCTTAGTAAAGGTAGTGTTAGATCCTTTTAAAAGGCCTTTTTTATTGTATCGGATCAATTGTTTAAAGTCTTTAGTGGTACTCCACATCAAGGTCATCATTCCATAGAAAAACCAGGCATATAAAAATTGTAATTTATGAATTCCTTTCCTTTCAGCATGTGGTTCAAAACGCATAAATCCTGGAGGAGCAATATCTTCATCGTGCTCGTGTACGTTCGTGTAGGTGTGGTGAATTACATTGTGTTGTATCCGCCAGTTCAAAGAGTGCCCGCCCAGTAAATTGATAGACACATAGCCAAGAATGCGATTAAAGGTTACATTTTTACTGTAGCTCCCGTGATTTGCATCGTGCATCACGCATAATCCAATGCCTGCCATAGCAAAGCCCATCATAACAGCCAATAAAAACCAGATCAATTTATTGTCAAAAACATTCGCCACAATTAGCCCGTAGGGAATAAAATAGGCCGCAAACATAAAAAGAGTCTTTAGGTAAAGATTGGCATTTCCGTTTTTACTTATTTTATTGTCTTTGAAGTAGTTATCTACTCTTTTTTTTAATTCGGTGTAAAATTGACGGTTAGAATTGTTAAAGCGAATTACTGTTTGGTTGCTCATTTAGATGTGTTGAAATTAATACTTACTCAACGTAAAGATAATTAATAGGTTTGAATAGTAAAAGTTAATTCTCGACAATTTTTATAATGAAATTTTTAACATCCAGGGTGTCAGTATATTTTCTTAACACTAAATTAAGAGTAGTTTGACCCAATGCCTTGGCTTTCAGGTTGAAATCAATGCCTTTCTCGTTTCCATGCCAAACCGGACCCATGTTCTCAATCACATTTCCATCAAAATCAGGGGAAAGTTGCCATAAATATCCCGTCGTATGGTTTTCGGGGAGGTTTATTCTGAATTTGGCACTATTTTTTACTTCGTTAATTCCGGGAGCCTCTTTTTCGAGTTTTGGCACGCTACATCCTGCTAGCAACAGAATAATTGCGGAAAATGGGAATCGGAAAACACTATTTCTTTTTAAAGTCATTACAAAAATCAGATGGAATAGAATCGTTTTCTGAAAAACCACTCTAAGGTTAGAAGCAACAATATTGTCCAAAAAAGAAATTTTAGTTCTATTAAAGGCGAAGTGGTGATTTGGGAGTAAGTAATGGATTTTATTTGTTCATTGGTTAGCAGCTCGTTCTTTAATTTTTCAAGATCATTAGGGTAAACTAATTTCCCCCCGGTCTGACTAGCAATTTGGTATAACAGTTGATGGTTCGCAACGGTGTTAATTCTTTCTGCAACGACTTCTTTTACTATAATTAAACCATTTTTTGTGAATAGTTCGTCCTTGATTTTAACAAAAGCCTCAAATTTATACTCTCCGGGCGTGAGCAAGCCTAAGTTTAACTTGTAAAGTCCAGTTGTTTTGCCAAACGTGTAGTTAAATTTTTTACCATCGGCGTTTGTGAGGGTTAAACTTACGTCAGGATCAGTAATTAGTTCGTAGCTTCTATTGTAAACTTCGGCGCTTAATTCAACCGCCTCATTTTCATTTATCAATTTTTTGGTATCTACCCTGAAAAAACTTTTGTCACTTTTGATTGCAAGAAACTGGATAGATTTACTTATAAGCTCATTAAACAAATTATAGTTGCCATGTTCAACAAAGTCGTACATTTTCCACCGCCATAACCCGTCTCCGATAAATACGGCGGTTTTTAGTCCGTTTACCTGATTAAAAAAAAATATTGGATTTTCGGTTTCGACCGAACCGATCCTTTGCTGAATCACACTATTAGCCCCATTTGCCAGAACGTAGTTGCCAAAAGGGGTTTTTACCGCGGGTAATTTTTTTATTAAATTTTTAAGACCATCACTTATAGAAAACAACCCAAAAGATGAATTTAAAAACGGCTCGGAGTCGTTGTAGCGGCTTAAAGCGCCGTTAATTTTCACTCCGGGAATCGTTTCTGCGCTGCGGGGGTTAATCATCCACAATGGAATGCCACTATTACGACATTCAGTAATCATCTGTGCGTGTGCGACAGAATGCCCATGCATAATGACAAGACTATAGGCCTTAAGCGGTTGTTTAAAATTATCGATAAGAGCGTATTCCAAATCGTAAGTGATGCTCGTGGCAATGGCCTCTCGCAGTGCAGAAATATCGGGATGTGGGGCATTTGCCAGTAAAAGTATTTTTTCGCGGTTATCAATCACCTCAATCACAAACTTCTGCGTATTGTTTACTATGTTTTTCTCTCCTTCCAGCACTGAGACCCTTGCCGTATAGTTTACAAGGCCTGATTGTTCAGCAGTTAACGAAAAACTACAAGTGGTAAGAAAATGGTCGGCAGTAATTTTAATCATTTGTTTTGCCTTCTCAATGCCATTGCGAAGAAGGCTTACCACCACTTCCTGTCCGGAATATTTTTCCGAATTAATAACAACTTCTACCGGAAAATTATTGCCGGAATAAGCCACCTGGTTGTGCTCGATTTTTTGAATGGCAATATCTCTGATTTCATTAGTGTCACCAAGCGCGATAGCGTAAACAGGGTAACCTAATTTTTCAGATAATTTTCGGGGATCGGCGCCTTTGTTATAAATACCATCACTTACAAGTACCAAGGCGCCAATATTCTGATTCGAAAAATTATTTTCAACATCCGTGAACAGATTTTCTAGGTCCGTTTCTTTTTCACTAAAATCCGGTTTTTTTTCAGAGGTTACTTTGTTGCCAAACAAGAGCGTTCTTGTGCTGAATTTTTTATTTAGCTCCTGTTTGAAAGAATTCAGTGATGCAAGAAAGTCTGTTTTGATATAAGTGCTATCCTCGGAGGCTGCAACCGATGTTGAGTTATCGATTGCCAACAAAATGGTTGGAAGTTCGGTTTCATTTTGTACGCGCTTTAAGAGAATAGCTAAAAGTAAGAAAGAAATGAAAGAAACTATCAAGAATCTCAGGCCAAACATGATTCTGACCATTGCCTTCGAAATATCGTGGTTTTTTCGATTGTAATAGTATAACCAGAAAGAAATTAACGCGCCGAAAAGGAGGCTAATTACGAAATAGTACCAAGGGCTGTTAATTATGATTTTAGAAAGCACTTTTATTTCATTTATTGTTTATCAGGTGTGGTTGTTCATCTAACCTGATAAAAATAATATTAGAAGGTTAGAATGAGTTTTAGGTTAACATGCCACCGCATACATTGATGCACTGGCCGGTAACATACGAACTCATGTCGCTGGCCAGAAACACGCATAGGTTCGCTACATCTTCGGCGCTACCGCCACGTTTCAAAGGGATGCCATCCCTCCACTGTTGTATCACTTTTTCATCCAGGGCCCCTGTCATTTCGGTTTCGATAAATCCAGGCGCTACTGCATTACTTCGGATGTTTCTGGACCCAAGTTCGAGCGCAATGGATTTTGTGAACCCTATAATACCGGCTTTCGAGGCGGAATAGTTGCTTTGGCCGGCGTTTCCTTTAATTCCAACCACCGAACTCATGTTGATGATAGAGCCTTTTTTAGCCTTTAGCATCGGACGCTGAACCGCCTTAGTGAGGTTAAATACCGATTTTAAGTTGGCATTCATTACCTCGTCCCATTGCTGTTCGCTCATGCGCATTAGAAGGGTGTCGCGGGTAATTCCCGCATTATTTACAAGCACATCAATGGTACCAAAATCGGCTACAACGCTTGTTACGAGTTCGTCGGCGGCTTTAAAATCTCCGGCATCACTTTTATATCCTTTAGCTTTTACACCAAGGCTTTCTAATTCAACCTCAAGGGCTTTCGCTTTCTCTTCAGAACTCACATAGGTGAAGGCCACATTTGCGCCTTGTTTGGCAAAAGCGAGGACAATACCCTTTCCAATGCCCCTGGTGGCTCCGGTAACCAGAGCCGTTTTGTTTTCTAGTAAACGCATATATAAATGTTAAATTTCAAAGATAACTTTTATTTAAATTAAAATACAGGAATCTCCTTAACAAATTTTTTATTTCGGCATGGTGTTTGTATTGCATTTTGTTAAATTAAATTAATATTCTAGATTTACGGACTTTCAAAATTAAACGACATGACAAAAAACGGTAAAATCTCCATTGCACTTTTTGCTTTATTGGCACTTTTCGCAACTAAAGGCAATGCACAGATGGAGAGAATCAGAAATTACGTATTTGCTAATGATTCTGTGGCAGGGTTTGACGAGCAAGCGGCTTCCGCAGCAGCGCTGGCAAATGCTTCGTATGGAAATGAATTTAAGGTGTTCATGTATCATGCTAAACGGAATTACATTAAACAGAAGTACAATCTCAAAACACTTCCGTTGGAACCGGTAACGCTTTTCAACAATCAGGAATCGTTTAAAACAACGGCTGTTGGTGGTGCTTGCGATAACGAGGATTTTGAATTGGCAACAGTCCAAATCAATGCTCCCAACGCCGTTCAAGGCTGGTTGGTTCAATCAGGGAATAACAGTGGACTTGGATGTAATCCAATTCCAATGACAAATACCCAGAACTATACTGTTTATGTTAACCCTATAATTGACCCTGTAAGTGGGTTGGTTGTAAGTTCTTATTTTAACTCTGCGAACACTGTGCAACCTTCTGGTAATGCCTTTATCCGTTTGAATGATTTGCCCCCTAACGCCACTGTTTCAAGGTTAACAAAAACTTTCATTGTGACCCCTACAAACGCTTTGTTTCAATATGCTTATTTGCCGGTGATTGAGGATGGTAGTCACGGCTGTTGTTCTCAACCCGGTTTTGATATAAAGTTAACGGTTACTAATACTGTTACAAATGCTTCAACTGTATTGGCTTGTCCGCAGATTTCAGTGGCGGTGCCTTCTGCTGCTTGTCCGTTTACTTTAGCGCCTACCGCACCTGTTTTTACGTCGACATTTATTGCCGCTACCGGCTCTAACTGGATGTTTCATAACTGGGCCGCCTCTGCTATAGACTTAACAGCATATTTGGGTAATCAAATTTCAATTCAAATTACGGTAAGAGATTGTGATCAAGGTGGTCATACGGGTTATTGTTATTTTGATTCCAAATGCGCGCCAATGACGGTTCTTGGAAATAATATACCTTTTCCTGCCGGTACTCCTAGCATTAATTTACCAACTTGTGGATTGCTAGGTGCAACCATTTGCGCTCCTCCGGGAATGGGTCCTTATTCCTGGGCCGGACCTGGTGTTATTGCTCCATACACTTCTCCGCTACAAAGTAACCAATGTTATTCGACCGGTATAAATGCTGATTTTACATTAACCATGAATCCTGCCGGATCGTGTAATCCTATTGAACGTGTAATTACAGTAACGATTACACCAGCACCCTACTTAATACCTTCTGTCGTTCAGGCAGCATGCGGTGTTAATACGGCTGTGGTTAGTTATACAGCAGCAGGTTCCGCTTCAGTGAACCCGGTTATCAGTTTCTCTCCGGTACCTACTTCTACTGCTCAAAGCGCCGTGAATATTGGTACAGCGGTTTTCCCTGCCGGAACAGGCGTTGTAACGATTACTGCGCTTGATCCATTAGGTTGTAAAGCTACCGGAACCGTTAACGTAAACGCTTCTCCTCCCAACGTTACGGTTGCCATTCAAAACGTTTCAGGATCAGGTAGTATTACCTGCTTAACCCCATCTGTAGATTTAAATGCGGTATCCAATTACACATTAAACCCATTAAATTTTTATTGGTCGAGTAGCAGTTTCACTGCCAATACGCAAGGGGTTAATATCACAAGTCCGAGTACTCTTATTTCAGTTCTTGCAACTGATCCTAATACCGGTTGTTCAGCAAGTAGCACAATTGCTATTGGCTTGGATCAGGTACTTCCTGTATCCAGTGTTAATCCGGTTAACCAAAATATTTTATGTGGACCTGGTGTTGTTGCAACGGCAACAGGAACCGCCATTAATCCTACCATTAACGTAACACATTACTGGTATTCCCCTGGAATTGATGTGCCAGTTGCCGGAGGAGGTCAATATTCCATTTTTAGTCTCAGTACTGGAAACTATACACACGTGCTTGTAAACAATGTAAATGGTTGCAGTGTTACTAAAACTGTTCAGGTAACCTCTAATCTCGGGTACCCGGTTTTCAACGTGGTGAGTCCGCTTAACAGTTTTACCATTGGGTGTGCAAGCAGATCCATGGCTGTTGTTAACATTGTTGACCAGAATACCTTTCCATTAGGCGGTGGTTCAATGAGTTTTGCGGTGCTACCTCCGGGTTTCAGCCAACCAACTTATACCTATTCTACAATTCTTGATTATACCTTAAATGCTCCTGGGAACTATACCTTTATTGTACAGGATAATAATAACCTTTGTGAAACACGCATAACTGTTCCAATTGTTCAGGATGTGTTTCTCCCTAATGCTACCGTAAATGTGCCTACAAGGACGTTGACTTGCCGCACGCCTTCTGCTATTTTGGAAGGAGTAAGTACAAACACGGCGGTTTCTTACAGCTGGAGTTTTCAAAATGGAAGTAACCCAAACACAGTACCAAATGCCACTACTACGGTTCAAATAAATACAAACACCGCTATATCAGCTACGGTCATAAATGTGTATACATTGACGGTGTTAAACGTTAATAATCAATGTAAAACAACGTCATTAGTACCGATGTATCAGAATATCCGCCCTGTTAAGCCAAAAATTAATGGTGCTGGGCCGTTAGATTGTAATACGTATATGCAAACACTTGTAAATGGTAGTACACTCGATGAGGCCCCTGGCTTTTTCGCTCCCTTACCAACCGCTGTAATAAAGTGGGATGGCCCTAGTCCTCAGGTAGCTAATGAAGATACTGTAGCCTCTTACAAAGCGCTTACGGTAGGTATCTATACAATGGTTGTTATGGATCGTAATAATGGTTGTATCACACAAACCACTGTTTTGGTGGGCGATAATAGAGTGTATCCTGTTTTGCAAACAAACACGTTGGTAGCTCTGGATTGTGGTGCTTCGGGTGTAAATCTTAGTGTAACGGCTGTTGGGTTAAAAGCAAGCGACGTAACTGCTTCTTGGAATACCCCGCTACCAGTACCTAATATTAAAAATCCAAATACGTTAACACTTACAACCGATGGAGTGGGTGAATATGCACTTTCCGTAACCACAAATTCTAATGGCTGTGGTGGTAAAATTTTAGTGGAGGTTGTTAATGGCTCATTAACTGCAGGTTTCACACCTGACCAGGAGTCGGGTTACGCGCCACTTACGGTTAACTTCACAAATAATTCTGCCTCTACTTCTACTATTACGGGTACTTCCAGTGTAACTTCTGTATGGAGTTTTGGTAATGGTTCTACGAAAACAACTACAACAAACATAGGCACATCGGCTGTTTACACCCAGCCGGGTACTTACACAGTAACAATGTTTTCATCTAAAGGGTCTTGTACAGATGTGGTTAAGAAGATAATTAAAGTTGATATTCCTTCTAAGTTAGAAGTGCCCAATGTGTTTACTCCGAATGGCGACAACAGTAATGATATCTTTTTTATAAAAGCCGCTAACCTGAGTGAAATTACCGCCTTAATATATGATCGCTGGGGCAACAAAGTATACGAGTTGACTACAGATAAAGGTAATATTGCGTGGGATGGTAAAAATCTTACTGGTAAAGATGCGCCCGATGGAACTTATTTCTACATAATTACCGCCAAGGGTAAAGATGGACAGTCTTATGATTCTAAAGGAACAGTAAGTCTTTACAGATAATTAATTTCTAACTAATAAGAGCCCGTTATGACTTGTCATAATGGGCTTTTTTCTTTTACTTGTTAAGCATATTGGATGGCTATTTTGTATATTTGTGTAAACACAAACATAATCATGAAAAAACTACTGCTATTTATTTTAGGCGTCGTCTTCTGTGGTTCTCTTTTACACGCCCAAACCGATTTTTACTCGAGGGTGAAAACATTAATTAAACAAACCCATCCTGAACTGACGCTGGACAATAAATTGTTGGCAATAAATGTTTGGCAGATAGATGATGAAACGAGCAGAGAGTGTAACAAGAACTTTGAAAAAGTGTATAATGTTTATCGTGTGGCAAGACTCAAAGGTGGTTTAAAGGGAGTTGTAGTTGTTGCCGTCAGTCTCGATAATTTGTCTCCTACAGCAACTATCGCCATGAACAAAGATGGCGTTGTTAATACCCTTACTTTTAAAGCTGAAGATGTCGAAAGCGGACTTGACTTTAAGAATGTTGTTTTTGACTCCTCCGGCAACGAAGTATACAAGGATTTGCGGCCTTCCGTCGTATTCTCGTCTATTCAACAGTTAATAACCAGATAATCTATAAACCATGAAAAGAATTATTTTTTTGTTTATGGTTTCCTTATTATCCAATAAAATAGGGGCCCAAACGAATGCGGATTGTATAAACGCTATCCCACTTTGCACAACACCAAATTTTACTTTTTTTGCTGGTGCGGGTAACGGCAATGTGGATGACATTCCAAACGGGAGCAATATTTCGAATCCTTCAATAAATCCAGCCTCGCCAAATTCTGGTTGTTTACTTGCGGGCGAAAACGTACCTCAATGGCTGTTAATAACGATTGGTAATCCCGGAACGTTGGAATTCGTGTTTGGAGCCGGAAATAGTCCTAATCCGCAGGTAGGTTGTTATGACTGGGCTATGTGGCCTTATTCACCTGCAACTTGCAGTCAGATTATGAACAACATCCTGCCCCCAATCAGATGTAATTGGAACAGTCCTTGTAATGGCGGAACGGGAATAGCGTCAGCCGCTACCTATACAACTTTTGGTGGTTCTGCCGGCAGCTTTGAGCCTCCATTACAAGTCAGCGCTTGCCAGCAGTTCATTATTTGTATTTCTAATTATAGCGGTGTAAACACACTTGTTAGTTTTCAGAGCCTTGGAACTGCCAGTTTGATCTGTAATCCAAACTGCAATCCAAGTTATGAAATTTGTGCCGGGAGTAATGCAACAGTTGTTCCGGTGAATTTTTCTGCTCTGGCAAATCCAACTTACTCTATGAACCCTGGAGGTATTACCAGTGCTACAGGAAGTTTTGTTGTTAGCCCTCTCACAACAACCAGCTACACGACATTCATAACTGGCACGAATGCGAACAATGCGGTTCAAACAATAACAGCCGTTAGCAATGTCACGGTAAATCCTCAACCGTTGGTAACGATGACACAGACGCAGACGACGTGTACGAGTACGTTGAACGGGATCAACGTGGGTTTAAACTTTAATCCGTCGTTACCTGTTCCGGGTTA